>Ga0209542_10005643_pt1 | contig 24846 bp, 28 predicted proteins | sample RifCSPhighO2_01_FD_184028 | JGI IMG/M metagenome (GOLD analysis project Ga0209542, IMG submission 184028) | Soil microbial communities from Rifle, Colorado - Rifle CSP2_plank highO2_0.1 (SPAdes) (version 2) | ecosystem: Environmental > Terrestrial > Deep subsurface > Rock core/Sediment ...
GACATATCTATAAATATAAGAAGTTGATTGCCATCTTCAATAGCATCTTTAATATAGTCTTTCCTCTTTGGGTCAAAAAATCGTTCTGTGGATATTAAAGTTGCCTGTAATTTAACTGGCAATTTTTTTGCCCATTTTATAGTATTATATAAGACAGGGCATCTATCTTTCTGTAAGTTTGCTTTAGATATTTCTATTTCGCAAAGATTCAAATAACTTACAGCATTATTAGTCCATTTAATTGCTTTTTTGAGTTTGCCTTTATTCAAATAACGTAAAGTTACCTGAATGCAAGACTTTGCTTCTGATAGAAAAAATACAATCTTCTCTTTGAGCTGCTCTGGGGGTTCTTTCTTGAAGGGATTTAACCAATCGAGCCAATCCATAGAAAACACCCCTTCTAATCCTCTCCTTTGGCCCCTTTCTCTGACTCGCCTTCGTATGAAGGCACAGCAGCCTTGCTTATTATTATAATGTCTCCAATTGACTTGACAAGCTGATGGGGAACAATAACGCCCTTTGCAGAGCCTAAAACCTTGTTTAAGAACGAGTTCTTTGTTGCCCTCACCCTCCATCCAAAAACCTTGTTTTGTGTCAGTATTGACTCTTCAACATCGCCAAAATACTCTCCATTGTCTGTAAATACCCTCATGTCATAAGTCTCGCTTATCTTTTTCATCTTCAGCATTTTAAATCACCTTTTCTATATTTAAATTGATTTTAAACTGGAATCTTTTATCTACTGGCTAGTATATAAATCTTTTGGAAACCTTATTAAAAAACTGCCATTTTCTCATAACTCATGAAGTACAAAAATCTTGTGCTTTTAGGCACCTCCCATATAGCAAAACAAAGCTTGGAAGAGGTAAAAAGCCATATAGAAAAGGAAAAACCAGGTATAATAGCCTTGGAGCTTGACACAAAAAGGCTTCCTGCCCTGATGAGCAAAAACCATGGAAAGATTGAGCTTAAAGCAATAAGGCATATTGGGCTGAAAGGCTTCCTTTTTTCCCTGTTTGGGGCATGGGCGGAAAGAAAGCTCGGCAGGCTTGTCGGAGTTGCCCCGGGAGATGAGATGAGACAGGCCATCAGAATTGCCAAAAGAGATAAAATAGATATTGCCCTTATAGACCAGGATATAGAAATCACTTTGAAAAGGCTTTCGAAAGCAATAACATGGAAGGAAAAATGGAATTTTATTTCTGACATCGCGAAAGCATTGTTTACAGGAAAAAAAGAGCTTGAATTTGATTTATCAACGGTTCCTGATAAAAAGGTAATAAGGAAATTGACTGATAAGCTGAAAGAGCGCTACCCAAATGTCCACAGGGTGCTGATTGAAGAAAGAAATGCCGTCATTGCAAAAAATCTAAAAAAACTCATGAATTCCGCTCCGGACAAAAAAATCCTGGTTATATTGGGGGCAGGGCATATTGATGATGTCCTGGAGCTTGTGAAAGAGCCGGAAATAAGATTCAGCTTTTCTGTTGGCTAACCGATATTTGATGAAAATTTTTCATCAAATCCGAAAATTTTTTGATTTTCGATATATTTAAATATTGTATTTCTAATTTATTCCATAATGGCTGAAATACTCGATTTAATGGATAAAATAAAAATGCATTACAAGTTTACGCAGCATGAGCTAAGGGGATTGATAATTGCAATATTAGTGATGGCTTTTGTTTTTTCTTATGATGAATGGGGTCCTGGAAGCACCTTCGTTTTTTCAGTTGGAATATACAATTTTTTCAATGCTGTTTTGATTGCGGCTTTGTCAATATTAGTACACGATGCCGGGCAGCGCATTTGGGCGCTGGCAATTGGATATAGATTGGAATTCAAAATGTGGTATTTTGGCCTGATAATATCATTAGTTGCCGCATTAATAACTAAAGGCAGTTTGCCCCTTATAATCCCGGCAGGCTTTATGCTACACCACCTTGCAGGGCACCGCTTGGGGTTTTTCAGGTACGGCATAAATTATTTTGGGCAAGCCATGGTTGCCTTGGCAGGCCCTTTATCCACTTTAATGCTGATTATTTTATTGAAAATATTAAGCGTCTTTTCCCCCAATCCCCTGATACAGAAGGCGATAATATTCAACGTGATTTATACAATCACGTGCCTGATTCCGATTCCTCCTCTTGACGGCAGCAAGATATATTTTGGGAGCAGGATGCTCTACGCATTTGCACTGCCTGCAATTGCAGTTGCAACTATCCTGATGGTGATTAGCATACCTGTATTTTTTGCATTGGTGCTTTCGCTTTTGGTTGGGATTGTTTTATGGCTCACTTACTATATAAGCTTTGAAAGGAAAGCCTGGTTTGGCCCGAAGTGATGCTTATGTTCCAATACTACAAGAACTGGATGGAATTCTGGTTTTTAGTGCTTATGGCTATTGGCGTTGTCATTGCCTTGTCAGCCCCAAGCGCGGCAATAAGCTACATAATAATGTTCCTTTCAGGCATGCTTGCTGGAAGGCTGCTCTATGAAAGAAAAGACAAGATGCAGTTTCCTTATCTGATGATTATTATCGGGTTTGTCATAGGCTATTTAATAGGAGTTTATTATGGCAGCAGGCGTGTGTCAATAGTCTTGTTTATACTTGGCATGATATTGAGCTACAAGCTGTATGATAACAAGATTCTGAAGGATACAAGATTTTAAATTTTAATATTATTTTGCTGCGAAAAAAATATAAATAAGAATGTGTTAGCTGTTTTTGTGGCTTTTATGGATAAAAAATATTTTTTTGGCGTGCTTGTCTCGTTGCTTATCTTGATATTTGCATGCGCCCCTCAGCAGCAGGATACAGCAGCAAAAGTTCCTGCAATTGACGCTGGCAAAGAGAATATTGTTGAGAAAATTGTTGTTGAACAGCCGAAAAGTCCTGTACTGGCAATTGTTTCTCCAAAAGACGGCGACTTGATAAAAAGCTCAAAAGTTATTGTTCAGGTTGACGCAGATAATTTCAATATAGTGCCTGTCGGCTCTCCTGTAAAGGAAGGCGAAGGGCATTTCCATGTGTGGCTTGACTCTGAAAGAAAGGTTACAACAGACAGGATAATCGCATTTGAGAATGTTGTTTCCGGAAAGCACACAATAGTTGCAGAGCTTGTCAAAAGCGACCATTCTTCCTTGAGCCCAAAGGTGACAAAGCTTATAACCATTAATGTTGAGTCTGATTATGTGCCAAAAGTTGAGCCGGGCGCAAGTGAATTTACTATCGAGGCTGATGACTATGGCTTTTACCCAAGCACAATAAAGGCAAAGATTGGCGACAAAGTAAAGATAAACTTCAAGTTCAGGGATGATTCAATTTACTTTGCCGGGCTGGACATAAAAGGACCTTTTGAGAACATAGAATATAAGTTAAAAGGCGAACAGCCAGTAAAAAGGGAATTCACAATGAAAGATGAAACAAGAATTATAAGCTATTGGCCTGCTTCTGGGGTAAAAAAAGCTACTTTGACTGTTGAGGTGGATAAATAAAGATTTTTTATGGATAATGTCGAATTATTTTTCTTATAAAGTTTTGATTAATATAAAAATTATTTAATTTTTACTATTAAATAGTAACATTTATAAAACTGGATTAATTGTCATTTATATATGGACTATTACATTCAAAATCCAGAAAGATTACAAGGACAGCCAAAGAGAACAATTGCCGATTATGTGGAGCAGAATGGGGTTTTAGTACCTAGAAGGTTTGATTCTTTAGCAGAGGCAAGAAAATCCAAAAAGGCTATTTTACTACGGAGCGAACATCCTCAGGACTATGATGGTATTTCCGGCTTATTGGATAGTTTTCAATTATCTAATATTATTCTTAGGGCAGCTAAAATAGATTTTAAAAATATAGTGTTTAGCCCAGAGGGGATGAAGTCAGTAGAGTAAATTAAAGAAGCTTATTTTAAATTTAAAGACGATTGTCTCCGAGTTACACATGCACAATACTGCAGTTTTGTGGGTCTGGACAAAAATGAGTTTGAGGATGCTGCCTCTTTTTCAATTTGGGAGGCGCTTGAAGGAATAAATAGGGTAGTAGTTGCTGATTCTGCAATACCTAATAGGTACCATATAACCGCAATTTATCATAGAAAGGAGGATAGTTTGTTGAATTATGCTATTTTTGAGAATGGACGGCTTGAACGGGAATTTATTATACCTCTTCCTGAGAATTTAAAAGCTGATTTAGGTAATCTAGTGAAGTTATATGAAAATGTAAGAAATTTGGGAAGATTTGATCCAAATCATTGCCCGATAATGGAATTTCAAACATATAATGGGAAGAACTATTTTCTTCAATATCATAGGGCAAGAGACTTTTCTCAATCAGAATTTACTTTGGATAGAACTTTGCAAGATGGTGAAATTGAAGTTCCATTTGTAAGGGGGGCAACTTCAAAAAATGGTATGAATTGTAAAGTAACACTCTATTATGCCGGTGAGCGTTTAGTTAATTTTAATCCTGATGGTGAAGATGGTTCGTACGATCTTAATTCTGGTACTTTTTTTACGGAATTACAAGTAAAAAAAAGAAAAGTGCAAATTATTGATAGTGATGAGTTGGAGTATAGTTTAGCCAAAATCGTTGGTGAACATATTCAAAGGTCAAAACTATTCAAGCCACAAGTATCAATTATACATGATACTAAAGATGTGATGAATGAAGAGGAAGTTAGTGATCATTATAAAAGAGTCAGACAAACTGGAGAGAACTCATATCTAGATTTGCATATTGTTTCTGATGGCAGAAGGGCATTTATAAGAAGGCTATGATTTAGTATATCTCAATAAAATTATTTTTTCTTTCAACAAACCTTATAAACCCAAAAAATATCCTTTTCTGATATGATTAAGAACTTTGAGCCAAGGCTGTACCAGCAGACAATACTTGCAACAGCGGCAGAGAAAAACACTTTAGTTGTTCTGCCTACAGGAATGGGCAAAACAAACATTTTCCTTATGCTTGCTGCCCAGAGGCTAAAGCAGTTTCCAAACTCAAAAATTCTTTTCATAGGACCTACAAAGCCTTTGATTGATCAGTACATGAGCGTTTTCAAAGAGCATTTTGAGATTGGCGAGAATGAAATGTCAATCTTCACAGGAATGGTGGCTCCGGAAAAAAGGGCAGAGCTCTGGAAAAGCGCAAAAATTGTTTTCTCAACACCGCAAGGATTGGAAAATGACATCATAAGCAGCAGGATAAACCTTGGAGAAGTCTGCCTGCTTGGGGTTGACGAAGCGCATAGAGCAGTCGGCGACTATGCTTATGTTTTTGTTGCAAGGCAGTATATGAAACTGGCAAGCTACCCGAGAATAATAGGAATGACTGCCTCCCCGGGAAGCGACATGGAAAAAATCCAGGAGGTATGCAGAAACCTTTTCATAGAGGATATTGAAGTAAGGACAGATGAAGACTCTGATGTCAGGCCCTACATACAGGAAATGCAGATTGACTGGGTAAAGGTTGACCTGCCTAATGTTTTCAGCGATATCAGCAAGCTGCTCACCCTGTTCCTAAAGGAGAGATTTGAAAAACTCAAGAAGTGGGGTATTCTGAGAAGAGCTGATGTCAAATATGTCTCAAAGTCTGATTTGCTGCAGCTGCAGGCAGAGCTCCGGGGCAAGATTGCTGCAGGCGAAAAGGATTTTGTGATGTGGAACTCAATATCTTTGCTTGCAGAAGTCATGAAGATTTACCACGCGCTTGAATTGCTAGAAACTCAGGGCATTGCAGCCCTAAACAAGTATTTTGAAAAGCTGCTTTCTGAATCAAGGACTTCAAAAACCAAGGCAATAAAGTCCATAATGTCTGATTCAAATTTCAAGTCAGCCTTGATAAAGACAAAAATACTGCACGAGGAAAAGGTTGAGCACCCAAAGCTCATTGAGCTCCAGAACATTATTGATAAGGAGATAAGCCAGAATCCCAATGCAAAGATAATGGTTTTCAACCAGTACAGGGACAATGCTCTTGACATTGTTGAAAAGCTGAATAAAATCCAAAATGTAAAGTCCAATATTTTTGTCGGGCAGCAGAAGAAAAATGAGACCGGATTGAGCCAGAAGGAGCAGAAGCAGATGATTGAGGATTTCAAAAATGGAATGTTCAATGTGCTTGTTGCAACTTCAATTGGAGAGGAAGGATTGGACATTCCAAGGGTTGACTTGGTGATTTTTTACGAGCCGATTCCAAGTGCGATAAGGAGCATACAGAGAAGAGGCAGGACAGGAAGGCAGGAAAAAGGAAGGGTTATGATTTTAATGGCAAATGGCACAAGGGACGAGGCTTACAGGTGGGTAGCCCATCACAAGGAAAAAAAGATGTACAGGAACCTTGTGAATATAAGAAGAAAATTAAATCTTTCGCTGCACGAGAAAAAAGAAGTTACGATTGCAAAATTTTCTGAGGAAAAATTAAAGATTTTTGCGGATTACAGGGAGAAGGGAAGCGGCATAATAAGGGAGATGGCTGAAGGCAATGTAGCTGTGAATCTCGAGAGGCTCGAATATGCTGACTATGTTGTATCTTCAAGGTGCGGGGTGGAAGTAAAAAGTGTTGAGGATTTTGTTGATTCTATTATTGACGGCAGGCTGCTGCAGCAGATAAAAAACCTTAAGAACAATTTTGAGAGGCCTGTCGTTGTTATAGAGGGCGAGCAGAACATTTATGCTGTGAGGAACGTGCATCAAAACTCCATCCTTGGCATGATGGCTACAATTGCTGTTTCTTATGGAATTCCGATTGTGCAGACAAGAAACTTCAAGGAGACTGCCGCATTGCTGCAGATAATAGCAAAAAGGGAGCAGGAAGAGACTGGAAAGGATTTCAGCCTGCATGCAGACAGGAAGCCTGTTACTTTAAAAGAGCAGCAGGAATATGTTGTCAGCTCATTGCCGGGAATGGGATTGGCGCTTGCAAAACCTTTGTTAAAGCGCTTCAAGACAATAAAAAACATTGTGAACGCAACTGAAAAAGAGCTTCAGGAAGTGGAAAAAATTGGTCCCCAGAAAGCAAAGCAGATAAAGAATGTTGTTGAGGGGGAGTATAGGGAGAATTAAATTTAGAAATCTTTATATTCTATCAGTCTCGTTTTAATTCCATGGGCTTCAAAAATTTTTTAATTTCGATAATAAAATCCTTAATTGCATTTCTCATTGTAACCATTGTTTTTTCAACTATAACATTAAATTTGCCAAATTTGATGAAGAATGTTTTTGGCGACATTTTTGCTTATGCCTCTCCTGATGCGCAGAAGCAGGCTGTAAGCAAGCTTGCAGAAACCTGCTCCTCTTTGGATAAAGGAGAGGGCATAGTGACAATAAGCCAAATCTGCTCAAACAGGAGCCTGCTTGACTCCATGAAAGAAAACTGCCGCGATTACAGGGAATTAAAAAGAAAAGGGGTAAAAATTGAGAATGATGCCCAGGTAAGGGAAACCTGCATGCAGGTTGAATCAGGCGAGATTGAAAACTCCTGCAGCAGGCTTGAAGGCAGCACCTTGCCGGATTTCAGCAATATTGGTGCAGTATGCAAAGATTACAAGGCAGGCCTGATAAGCGACAGGGAATTCTTCTTTAATGTGATTGGAGGCGCATTGCCGGCAAATCTTGACGCGCCGAGAATTGGCGCCTTGGATAAATACAATGAAGTGCTGAATTACCTCAACAAAAACAAGATTATATACTTTCTAATCCTGCTTGCCCTATTGGCAGTTTTATGGCTGCTGGTTATGAGTCTTGAATTGTTCTTGGTTATTCTAAGCCAGATTTCTTTCAGCCTTGGTGTCTTGATTATGCTTCCTTACCTTGGAATTATAGTTTACGAGAATCTTGTTGGCATAGATACGACTCCAATACTTGGCAGCATGTTCGGCTCAGGCGCCATTTTCGGCTTTAAGGCGATTTTAAGCGTGATTTTGCTCATGTTTTTGAGGACTTACAGCAGTTTCATAGTGGCTTTTGGCATTGTATTTTTAGCCATCGGGATTGCCGGCAGGTTTTATTGGTTTAGTTCAAAAAAGAATGTCAAATCAACAGAATTGCCAAAGCCAGAAGCAAAGCCCAAGCCAGGTAAAAGGAAGAAATCCTAAAACTTCATCGCCCTTAATCTTTTTGCCCTTTCTTTTGTGGGCGGATGCGTCATGAACAATTTCAAAAAGCTTGCATTTCTGAATGGATTTGATATAAATAAATGAGCAGTTGCCGTTGTCCCAAACCTCATTGGATTGATGTCAACATTTTTTTCTATCTTTTCAAGGGCATCGGCAAGTGAATTTCCATTCTTGACATTTTTAGCCCCTGCCTCATCCGCCAAGTACTCCCTGCTTCTTGATATGGCAAGCTGGATCATTGAAGCGATTATTGGAGTTAGTACAGCCAAAACCAGCAGGCTGATTGCATTTCCCCTGCTGTCATCATCCCTGCCTCCAAACATTGCGCTCCACATGAACATATTGCCTATGTAAGAGATGATGCCGGCAATTGTTCCGGCAACCGTGGAAATAAGTATGTCCCTGTTTTTTATATGGGCAAATTCATGGGCAATAACTCCCTTTAGCTCCTCTTCGTTTAATATTTTCAAAATGCCTTCTGTCGCAGCAACTGCCGCATGATTGGGATTTCTTCCGGTGGCAAACGCATTCGGCGAGTTTGTCGGAATCACATAAACTTTGGGCATGGGCAGATTGCTTAATTTTGATACTTCTTTCACAACCTTGTACAGCTTGGGATATTCGCTTTGCTTTGCCTCTTTAGCTCGGTACATCATGAGCACTATTTTGTCGGAAAACCAGTAAGAACCAAAGTTCATCAGCCCTACAAATGCCAAAGCGAAATAAAAACCCGTCCTGCCAAACAAGTTTCCTATAAACAGGAATAGGGCTGTAAGTAATGCCAATAAAATTGCTGTTTTGAACTGATTTTTGATTGTCATAGCAAATCGGTATGTTTTTCCAATTTAAAAATTTAATGGTTTAATAAATTCTCAAAATAAGTACCAATCCCCTCAATCTGCCTTAATTTTGTGTTTTTGAACAGAAATTCCCTTAATTTATTGTTTACCTTGATTCCATGTCTTTGCAAGTCAGAGTTTAATTTTGAATATAGCTGTTTTCCCTCTTTGTCCAAATCTGTCAAAATGATGCATTCTTCATTTGAGTTTGAGATTTCTTCAACAATCTGGAATATGGGCTTTTTGTTGAGTTCGATAATATTGTTGATGCCTAATTTTTCCAATGCAATTTTGTCTTTCTTGCCTTCGACAATAACCAGAATATCGGAAGTTATTATCTTATCAATCAAATCCTGAAATTCCTCTGTTTTTTGAAGCATTGCTATGTTAAATGAATTTTTATATTTAAACCTTTTCTGTGAAACCATGCAAAACCATTAAAAACCCAAAAACATCCCCAAAATCATGATTCCCCTAAACGTTTCATTAAGCCACTACAAGAGAGCAGACATTCAGGAAGAGATAATAGCAAATGCAAAAGACAGGGAGATTGCTGTAAAGTATAACGACAACTTCGGCAAAAGGCCGGACATATTAAGGAACGCTGTCGATATTCTTGAGCTTGCGAAGCAGGGCGCAACTTCTTTTCACGCATCTGAAGAGCTCTGGAGAAATCCGCTGCAGATCGACACTTCAATGAGAAAGCACGAGCTTGACAATTTAAGAAAAGGCTGGGATTTGGTGCTTGACATTGACTGCGGCATTTTCGAGTATTCAAGAGAGGCTGCTGATTTGGTGATCAAGGCTTTGAAGTTCCACAACATAAAATCCATATCATGCAAGTTTTCAGGCAACAAGGGATTTCACATTGGAGTGCCTTTTGAGGCATTTCCCGAGAAAATGAGGAATGATGAGACAAAAAAAATGTTTCCTGAAGCGCCAAGAAAAATCGCATTGTACATAAAAGAGATGATAAAGCAGCCTCTCGGCGAAAAGATTATGAAATTTGAAAAAAATGACTTCAATGCCATTATAGAAAAAACAGGAAAAAATGCAGGCGAGATAACATATTACAGCAATAAAGCAAGGGCTTTGAACGCAGAGCCGTTTTTGAACATTGACACATTGCTGATTTCATCAAGGCACCTTTACAGGATGCCTTACTCGCTGCATGAAAAATCCGGATTGGTTTCGACCCCATTGAACCCTGAAAAGGTTTTGCTTTTCAGAAAGGAATTTGCAATTCCGAAAAATGTCAGAATAAGCAAACACAGGTTTCTTGCAGGGGACAATGCGCAAAATGACGAGGGCAGGCAATTGCTGACGCAGGCGCTGGATTTTGATATCAGGCAGGAGGCAGATAGCCTAAGAGAAGGAAAAGAGCTTGAAATCCCGCAAAATGCATTGCCGGAGGAATTGTTCCCGCCCTGCATCAAGCTGATTTTGGATGGATTGGAAGATGGCAGAAAAAGGGCTTTATTCATCTTGGTTAACTTCTTCACCTCAATCGGCTGGGATTATGATATGATAGAAAAAAGGCTAAGGGAATGGAATGCAAAGAACAGAGAGCCTTTAAGGGAAGTCTATCTTCTTGGGCAGGTAAGATACCACAAGCAGATGCGCAAGAAGATACTGCCGCCAAACTGCAGCAATGAGCAGTACATGCTCGGCATTGGGGTTTGCAAGCCTGACAATTTCTGCCCGAAGATAAGGAATCCTGCGCAGTACACAACAAAGAAAGCATGGCTTATAAACAGGGAATCTAAAGGAAAAACAAAAATCAAAGCAGAGTCAACGAAAACTATATAAATAACCGAATAAATAGCAGTAAAATCAAAAAATTGAGGTGAGCAGATGGCTTTTGGCGTTCAGGAAATAACTCTTGCTATCATCATAGGCACTTTGGCTGCTATAGTATATTCCCTGAGGATTCTTGTTCTTATGGAAAGAAGAATTGCAAGGATAGAGATGCATATTGAAAGAGTCGTAGACAAGGTAGTAAGGGAAGAGATAAAGATTGAAAGGGCTGTGAAGAGAAGGCATTAGATTTATTTTATCAGCTCATCAATCAATAATCCCCTTCTTTCTGCGACTTTTGAGTCAATAACATAGCCGTTTTCTGTTTTTTCTATATCTTCTATGCCTAAGAAAAGCCAGTCTTTTCTTGCAAACCTCACTGCAAACCACGGCTCTGCGCCGAAGATTTCGCAAAATTCCTTAAGCTGATGGACATCATGGTTGTCAAGATACTGCTTGTTCTTTTTTGTGGATTTGCATTCAACAGCAAGGACTCTTGCCTTGTTGCTTGCTATCAAGTCCGGCCCTGGGTATTTCATAGAACCGGAGCCTGCAGAGCGCAAACATGCCCAGTTTTTGCCCCAGAACATATGCAATAATTCCCTTTCTGCCTTCGAGCCTTTTTGCTTGACTGACATTTTTGTTTTTAATATAATTTTACGCCTATTGGAACGTCACGCTCTGGTTTAATTAATATGCATTCACTATTCTCTTCAGGAACTCCTAATGTAAGAACTTCCGAAACCGCAGAGCCTATCTGCCTTGGAGGAAAATTCACAACGCACAACACTAATTTTCCTTTCAGCTCCTCTTTGGTGTAATTCTTAACCAATTGGACGCATGATTTTTTAATTCCGATTTCCTTTCCAAAATCAATATTCAGCTTGTAAGTTGGCTTTCTGGCTTCTGGAAAATCTTCCGCATCGATAATTTTTCCGACTCTAATATCCAGTTTATTGAAATCTTCGATTGTTGCCATTTTACAATCCAATTTTCATAAAATCATTCGCACAGATAGTATTGTCAAAAACATTTCTTGCATCTTCTTCCAGCTCCTGGGTATTTTTGTAGCGGGCGCTGAAATGTATCAAAACAAGCTGCTTTGCATTTGACTTGTTTGCCAGTTGCCCAGCCTGCTTAGCAGTCATGTGCCCGTATTCCTCGCTTTTATCTACAAGCTTTGAAGAATAAGTAGCTTCGCATATCAGCAAGTCGGCGTTTTCAGCTATTTTGTGACAGTTGTCGCAAAGCAATGTGTCTGTAATGTATGCAACAACCTTGCCTTTTTCAATGTAAGTTACATCATCAGGCATTATTTTTTTGCCACTGTATTCAACTGCATTGCCCTGCTGGAGCTTGCCAATCAAAGGCCCTTCAGGAATTCCGAGTTTTTTCACTTTTTTCATGTCAACCTTCCTGTTGTCTTTCTCTATAAACCTGTAGCCCAGTATTTCAATTCCGTGCTCCAGATGATGAGCCCCTAATTGAAATTCATTGTTTTCAAAAAAAATGCCGCTTTTTACTTCATTGACAGCGAGATCAATCTTTTTGTCAAAGACAAAGGCTTCGAACATGCTTTCCATCCTCTTTTTTGTTCCGATTGGCCCATAGATTTCCAATTTTCCATTGTAATCCATTGAGCTTAATGTTTGTATCAATCCTGGCAAACCAAGCACATGGTCGCCGTGCCAGTGGCTAATCAGGATTTTTGTGACTTTGGTAAGGCTTATTCCCGCAATTTTGAACTGCCTTTGCGTGCCTTCCCCGCAGTCAAACAGAATGCCCTCAGAGCCGTAGCTAAGGAAAACAGCTATCTGGTTTCTCTCTTTGGTAGGCACCATTGAGGAAGTGCCTAAAAATGTAAGTTGCATAAGATAGAGTATTGAATATCAATTTATAATGGTTTTTGTTTGAAGGCTCTGTATAAATAAGAACCTTTTGTTGATTTATCATTTAAAAAGTTAATTTACAAAAGTTTTATAAATGACAATGATTATATAGTTAATTATGAAAACATTCCGTGGTTATGCAAGGAAAACCGTGACTGGTGATGGAAGGAAAAATCCAAGTACTGCTATGGAAGATCAAATACTCGGCAAGAGAAAAAAAGTTGGAAAAAGTAAAATAAGAAGAAAAAGAAGGTAAGTTTTTAGTTTGTTATTTTTTGACATTTACTTTACCAAATTTCTTAACAAGATAACTTTTAACTATTTGGTAGATATATCTAAGAAACTTAGCTAAAAAGAATAAGAGTAAAGCACCACCAATACTTCCAATTAGCCAAATAATATACCCTTCTTTTTTGAGTGTTCCATTCATAACTCCAAAAACCAAGAAAATAGTTATAAGTCCACTAATGCTGGTTATGGAAGTTTTTCTCATAATCCTAAATTTAAAATAACAACTATTTAAATTTAATCAAAATTTATTTATCTGATGTTTACTTTACAGCTCAGGAATAAACAACCTTTTTAAACCATTCCACTTACCACTATCCAATACAATCTTTAATATGACTCCAAAGAAAAAGGAAGAAATCCTTCCGAAGAAGGAAGACAAAGAACTTAAGGAACACAAAGAGCCTGTCAAAGCATATCTTTCAAATGAAAGGGTGCTTACAGAAAGCTCAGACAACGCTAGAGAGCTCTATAACCAAAGCAGGTATGGGGAATTGCTTGACGACGGCAGGGTGCAGTTTTCCCTGATTGAGGCGTTGTACCTTCTTGAAAAGAAGAGGCTTATCGCCTATGATTCAAGAAACAAGTCTATTGATTTCCAGGGCTTTCTGAAGAAGTCGCAAAAGGCAGAGCCCAATTTCTGGGTGAGGTATTGCGTCTACAGGGACATAAGGAACAGGGGTTACATAATAAAGACTGCCTTGAAGTTCGGCGCTGACTTCAGGATTTATGACAGGGGAGTAAAGCCGGGAGAGGACCATGCAAGATGGGTTGTTTTTCCGGTGCATGAAGGCTCAACACTGACATGGTACGAGTTTGCCGCAAAAAACCGTGTTGCGCATTCCACAAAGAAGCGGCTTCTTATCGGCATTGTTGATGCTGAAAACGACGTTACGTACTATGAGATAAAATGGCTAAGGCCGTGAAATTCACTTTTTGGCAGCAAAACATATAAAAACAAACATGCCTTTTTTGTATTATGGAAACCCGCGACAGAATTCTTGAAATTGTAAGGGCAAAAGGGCCTGTTCTGCCTGTCCAGATTGCAAAAGAGATAGGGAGCGACATATTGATGGCAAGCGCCCATCTTGCCGAGCTTACAGCAAGCAGAAAGCTTAGAATTTCCGCAATCAAGGTTGGCGGCTCGCCGCTTTATTACCTGGATGGGCAGGAAGCAATGCTGCAGAAGTACATAGTGAATGCAAATGACAAGGAAAAAAAGGCTTATGACATGCTGAACGAAAACAAGGTGCTCAGGGATTCCGAGCAGGAGCCAGTAATCAGGGTTGCCCTGCGGGAAATAAGGGACTTTGCAATTCCGCTGAACGTGAAGTACAACAATAACAGGGAGATATTCTGGAAATGGCATCTTGCAGGCAATGAAGAGGCTGAGCAAATTATAAAATCAAAATTAAAAATTATAGAAAAGCCAGTTACAGAGCCATTAGAAAAAATACAAAATCAGGAAATAAAACCTGCGAAAATCGAAGATTTTCGTGGCACAGAAAATGCAAAGCATTTTCCAGTGGAACAAAAAATAGAAGAAAAACCAATAGAAACATTACAAAAAGGGGTAAAGCAAAAAAAAGAGCCGAGAAAACACAAGTCAAGAGACAAAGATGATATTTTCTTGAAAGATGTTGCCAAATTCTTTGAAAAGAATAAAATAATCATTTTAAGCTCTGAAGTTGTAAAAAGGAATTCCGAGATAGACTTTGTTGTTGAGATTCCTAGCGTTGTCGGCAGCCTGCAGTATTACTGCAAGGCAAGAAACAAGAAAAGGATAAGCGACTCTGACTTGAGCAATGCTTATGTCAAGGGGCAGCTGAAGAGGCTGCCTGTCATCGTTCTCTCGCCAGGCGACTTGTCGGCAAAGGCGCAGGAAATGATTGGAAGGGAATTAAGCAATTTGACTTTTAAGAAGATATAAAATGGGAGTCGCTATAACGGAATTGCTATTAATCAGGGAAATCGGTTTGGAATTTCTGCACAATAAGGTTCTGGTTGTTGACGCTCCAATGTGGCTTTACCAGTTTCTGAGCTCTATAAGGCAGAGAGATGGCTCTTTACTGACGGACTCAAAAGGCAATGTAACGTCGCATTTAATTGGATTGTCCGCAAGAATATCCAATCTGCTCCAGCAGGGCATAAGGCTTGCCTTTGTTTTTGACGGAGAGCCGCCAAAGCTGAAGCACCTGACTCTTGAGAAAAGAAAGGAAATGAAGATGGATGCGGAGAAAAGGTTCAGGCAGGCAAAGGAAAAGGCTGACGAGGAACTCATGAAGAAGTATGCTGCAAGAACTTCCAGATTAACCGAGGATATGATTGGTGAAGCAAAAAAGCTCGTTGGGGCATTTGGATTGCCTGTCATAGAATCCCCTTCAGAAGCAGAAGCCCAGGCTTCTTTTATTGTCAAAAACAATGATGCTTTCGCTCTTGCAACAAATGACGCTGATGCCATGCTTTTTGAAGCGCCAAGAATTATAAGAAATTTGAGCATGGCTGGAAGAAAGAAGAGAAAAGACAAGCTGAGCTATGATATTGTCAGCCCTGATTTGATTGACTTAAAAGAGAATTTGCATCATTTGGGAATCAATCAGGAGCAATTGATAGCTTTGGCAATGCTTATTGGCACTGACTACAATTCAGGCGGGATAAAAGGAATAGGGCCTAAAACCGCGCTAAAGATGGTCAAGGAATATAAAACAAGCTTTGATGCTATGTTTAATGAAGCAAAATGGAATGATTTTTTTGATTTCCCATGGCAGGAAGTTTTTGATTTGATAAGGCACATGCCTGTAAATGAGAGGTATGAGTTGAAATGGAAAAACGCTGACGAGGATGAAATAATAAGATTGCTTGTTGGCATGCACAATTTTTCTGAAGATAGGGTCAGAAACCAGATTGAAGGGCTAGTAAAGGGAAATAAGAAAAAAAGCCAGAAAGGGCTTGGGGAGTTTTTTGGGTAGAGATGAAGCAAAACCTGAAATTTTATCTGAAAAATAAATTGACTGATAAGGAGCTTAGATTAGTGCCCTCTTCTTTTGATGTTGTAGGAGATATTCTGATATTCTCTGATTTTCCAAAAGAATTAGCAAAAAAAGAAAAAATAGTCGGACAAACAATACTAAAAAATTATCCGCATATAAAAATCATTCTCAAAAAAACCAAAAAATATTCTGGCAGGTTCAGAACTCCAAAATTAAAAGTTATAGCAGGCGAGAAAAGAAAAGAGGCAATCCATAAGGAGAATGATGTTTGGATTAAATTGGATGTAGAAAAGGTTTATTTCTCTCCAAGAATGTCTTCTGAGAGAAAGAGGATTGCAGAATTAATAAAATCAAACGAGTCTGTTTTGGTGATGTTCAGCGGCTCTGGTGCTTATCCGCTGGTTATTGCAAAAAACTCAAAATGCAAGGCTGTTTATGGCATTGAAATAAACCCGATTGCGCACAAGTACGCATTGGAAAATGTCAAGAAAAATAAATTAAATGGCAAAATCAATTTATTTTTGGGCGATGTCGGAAAAGTGATGCCGAAATTAAAGAAAAAGTTTGATAGAATACTGATGCCTCTGCCTAAAGGAGGAGAAAATTTTCTGTATCTGGCATTAAAATATATAAAAAATAAAGGAGTTGTCCATTTTTACGACTTTTTGCACGAAGATGAATTCTACAAAGCCGAAGATAAAGTAAAAGGCGCATGTCAAAAATCGAAAAAGGAGTTCAATATCCTTAAAGTTGTAAAATGCGGCCAGTATTCCCCAAGGTTTTATCGAGTTTGCGTCGATTTTTTTGTGGATTGATTTTTGCCTCGAACTTGGTTCTGAGATGCTTTTTAAAACTTAATTTTTGTTAAGTTTTTTGTATTTGTTGCTTTATCAATCCGTTTTCCTTGGGGATTTGCTGGTCATAAATGTTAAAGATTCACCTCTATATTATTTATCATTGAAATCGTCCATAGTGTTTAAGTCCAAGATGCTTATAACAAGTTCCTTGCATTTTTTCATAATAAAATGTTTAGTTGGCTAAGTATATAAAGAAATGTGGTGATATTAAATCACCATAAAATTTAAATAGCTATGTGGATCATATTATCTATATGGAAGATGTTCTGCATAAAATTGGCTTGACAAGGAATGAGGCAAAGGTGTACATGGCTCTTCTTAACCTTGGAACCGCCCAAGCCGGGCAGATAACAGAAAAATCAGGCGTGCACAGGAGAAATGTCTATGACGCTATAGACCGGCTTATGGAAAAGGGCTTGATAAGCTTTGTTATAGTTAACAACAAGAAGCTGTTCAGCCCTGTGAACCCGAAAAGATTTCTTGAGCTGATAGATGAGAAGAAATTTGAGCTGGATGCCATAAAAAAAGATTTTCAGAGGATTATGCCGGAACTGGAGATGAAAGCTGCAATGCAGGAAAGGCACGACGTTAGGTTCTACAAGGGCGCAGAAGGGCTAAAAACCGTTTTTGAAGACATAATAAGGACAGGAAAGGGTTACATTGGCTATGGGCCTGGGCAGCAGCTTGAGAAGGTGCTAAAGCATTATTTCAGGCTTTTCGTGATAAAAAGGGTAAATGCAAAAATTAGGCTTAGGCTGATATACGACGAGGCATCAAGAAAGAAATTAAAGAAGAACCCCCTCAGCGATTTAAGGTACATGCCCAACCAGTATATCTCAAGGGCCGCTTTGCGTATTTACGGCGACAAAGTTGCATTGCTTCTTCTTTCTGAGGAGGAGCCGCTGGCTGTTGTCATAAAAAACAAGGCAATTGCAGACGGCTATAGAAAATATTTTGAGGTTATGTGGAAGGCTGCAAAGCCGTGATTGACAGAAACCCTTAAAAATCAACAATTCTTATTTATCTTGGTGCACGCGATGATTTCGTGAACACCCTAGGAGCGAAAGCAATGACTTGCGGTAGTAACTGCTGAGCGTGCGCCAATTATTTTTTAGTTGCAAAAAACTTGTGAGAATGCAATTATTTATTTAATTTCTTTCTAATAGCTTCAATAATCTCCGGGAACTTATCTTTTATTAAATTGCCAATTGCCCAGAAATGGGATTGATTACTAAACTCGTGATATTCTGTACTTAACTGCTGATGAATAAATCTTGCCTCTTCTGCAGGGATGAAAGGATCGTCTGTTGAATGGAATTGTATAATCCACTTTGCATTTTTCTTTATTTTATTCCATCTCCATGTTTCATCATAATAGCCGCTTATTTTTTCCTTTTCATTGTTTAAATCAGTGTATTCTGCGCTGACTAGCACAGCTCCAACTGCCTTGTGGTTTTCTAAATACCTCATGGCAGCGACAGCACCAGACGAATGGCCTATTAAAATAGAATCCGCATCTTCTTCAAGTTGCTGTTCAATAAAAGGGAGCCAATACTCTTTTCTTGCCAAATCTGCATCAGGCATGTTCTTTGCTATTACTTTTATGCCTAATCTTTCCAGTTCTTTTTTAACATAGGGATACCATGCCTGGGACATATCAGCATTTTCATTGCCGGGAATAATCATGGCTCGCATAATTATCTGAAATTAGATTGAATATTTAAATATTTATTAGAAATTCACCCAAACATTCCCATATAATCCTGCCCTTCAGTCTTCTCCTCCTGCTTGACCTTGTCAATGGCTTTCAGGAAATCCTCCTTTGTTACATATGTCCTGTCATTTCGTATTGCAAAATAACCTGCCTCTGTGCAAACAGCCTTTATCTCGGCGCCGCTGAAGCCTTCCATTCTAGATGGAAGCAATTCAATTTTGACCTTCTTCTCGTCGAAGTTCATGCTCTTCGAGTGGATTTTCAGTATGTCAAGCCTTGCCTCATTGTTGGGAATAGGAATGCTGATGAGCCTGTCAAGCCTTCCTGGCCTTATGACAGCAGGATCGAGAATGTCTTTCCTGTTTGTGGCGCCTATGACTTTTACGTTGCCCAATGGCTTGAAGCCGTCGAGCTCTGCAAGCAGCTGCATGAAAGTCCTGTTTACTTCCCTTTCCCCTGATGTGCCTACCTCTATCCTCTTTGCAGCCAGCGCATCAAGCTCGTCAATAAAGATAATTGAAGGAGCTTTTTTTCTGGCAAACTCAAAAATCTCCTTTACAAGCTTTGCCCCTTCGCCGATAAATTTCTGCACAAGCTCGGAGCCTACAACCTCTATGAAGGTTGAATTTGTGGAAGCCGCAACTGCCTTTGCAAGCAATGTCTTGCCTGTGCCGGGCTCTCCGTAAAGCAGGACTCCTTTTGGCGGCGTAATCCCTATTTTCTTGAACAATTCAGGCTTTTTCAGCGGCAATTCCACTACTTCCTGGATCTCCTGTATTTGATGGCTCAAACCACCTATCTCTTCCCATGTAATTGTAGGCTTTTCAACAATGACAAACTTCTCAACATTAAAGCGCCTTGTTATCGGCACCTTCCTTATGACTGTCAGGTTTTTTTGCTCAACTAAAATTAAGTCTCCGGATTTCAGCTTGTCGCAGTCATTTGATATGTTGACAAGAAACTGGTTGCCGTTGGGTATCCTTATTATCGACACCTTCCTTATGACTGTCAGGTTTTTTTGCTCAACTAAAATTAAGTCTCCGGATTTCAGCTTGTCGCAGTCATTTGATATGTTGACAAGAAACTGGTTGCCGTTGGGTATCCTTATTATCGCTGAAGCGCCGAAAATCTCGCGGACTTCGCAAACCATGAGCGGAGAGTCCCTGTACCTTCCGATCTCTTCTTTCAGCCTATTGACTGTTTCCTTCAGAATCCTGTTTTCCTCTTCATATTGGTTGGCAGAAGTTGAATAGCTGTACATTATGCTGTCAATGATGTTCTTTGGCTTTGCTTCTTTTGCTGGCATTTTGATTTATGTAGATATTTGCGGTATAAAAAGATTTGGATTATTGGAATTTGCCTTCTTCCATAATCAGAACATCATCAGCATAAATCGTCGGCTTTCTTATAACAAAATCAACATGAAAAGGCACGTCAACCTTGCCGCCAAAATGCCTGTTGTTGCCGAATGCAATATGGCAGGTTCCAGCTGCTTTTTCATCTTCCAAAACATTGCCTGTTATCTTGGCTTTGTAGTTTGTGCCGATGCCAAGTTCTGCAACATTCTTATAGAGCCTGTTTTTTAATAATTTCTTGAATTGAACTGCTGTTTTTCCTCCATTAATATCGGCAATAAATCCGTTCTTAACTTTTATTTCTATATTTTTGTCAACTTTGCCAATGCCGCCGACACTTGCGTCAACTACGATTGTCCCATTAGTTTTGTTTTCAAGCGGTGCAATGAATATTTCGCCTGAAGGAAGATTGCTGAATGTCTTTTTTTTAGTCATGATGCCGTCATCTCCAAGCCATTTTCTTCCTTTTAGATAAAACTCCATATTCGTGCCTTTTTTAGTAGTTATCTTTATTTTATTTTTGTTTTTTAATTTTAAAATTAATTTTTTATTGATAGACTTTATCTTATTAAAATCAACATTTAATGCCCTGTTCATCATGTCAGTTGTAATGCTAGGCATGCTTGCTATTCTCGCACCCGTTTTAATGGCATTTTCCCTTGCTTTTGTATGACTCAAAGATTTTGTTGTTGGCATTAAAATCACATCATGCTTTAGCATTTCATCTGCGATTTTTTGTGGAGGTTCTTCTCCATGAGCTTTTGGTATGGTTGTTAGAATTAGTTTTGATTGTTTCGTTATTTTTAATGAGTTTTTGTACAATGCATTGCCTATTGATTTTAATTTAGAATCGGTTACAATCAAGCAGCTTTCATTTTTCCTTAAATTCATACAATCCTTCAGAATTATTTTACAGGATTTATTAAGTGACATTTCATCTCACAAACTCCCCATTCTTCAGAATCCAGTGCTTGTTTCCTTTATTGTTGATACCATAAACGTCTAATTTCTGCCTTGGCGCATTAAACACAATATCCATGTGGTATTCCGTGCTCCTGTCAGGCTCAAACCCCGAGCCAAGGGCAATGTGCATCATTCTCGCTATTTTCTCGTTCACAATAAGGTATTCGCAAAGCCTTGCTTTTGGATTGGTATTTATTGCAAACTCGCCAACCCTTTCAAAGTTTCTCTTTTTCATGTCGATTATATCCTGCGGCAGGCTTTTGTTCTTCTCGGCTTCAAGCAGCAATTTCATTGATTCTTCCTTCCTTTTGCTTATCTTTCCAATTATGTCCATTGGTCCGTCTTTAATTTTATAAGTATCTCCAAAGCACTCCACGACAATCGGTTTTTTTTCATTTAATTGGTAGCTCTGGTCAACATGCACAACAACATCGCCGACAAAAATTCCCTTCATGTATTCAGGAGTGACAAAAGCCTCGCCTCCCGGAATGTTGCCCATGCAGCCTGCCTTGATGCCCGTCATTTTCAGGTATTCCTTGTTTATTTTTTCCCTTACATCAGTGTCGCTTCTTCTAACCCATCTTCTTGAGCCGTCGCTCTTGACCAAGCCTACTTCCAGTTTTGTCGTGTATTTCTCCTTTAATTTTCCCTCAACGTAGATGACGTCGCACTTGTCCATTATATCTTTTATTTTCTGATTTCTTTGTCTTATATCGCTCCAGTCAACAAGGTTTGTATCGATGAAAATGTCAATAGGTATAGTTTCTGTGAAAGCAACCCTTGCAAGAGGGTTTCTGCCGTCATATTTTGTCTGTGGGTAAAAATCAAGCTTGTATACCATCTGCCCGGGAGTGAGCCATCTTGTCCTTTTATTTGGAGATGGGTAGCCAATCACTTCGCCAAACAAATGCTTGCCAGGATAGCCTTTTGCGCTTATGGAGAATGACAAGTCTATCGGCTTTATTCTGCCAAGTTTTAGTAGTTTTGATAATTCTTTATATTTAATAAAAGGCCCTTCATCAATCTCTTTTGACAATTCGCATCCGAGCAAAGTTGCCCTTAAGTCAGAAGTCCTTTCGCTTTTCTCAAGCATCGAGCCCCTGAAAGTGCAAGCGCTCATTGTAGGCTCTGCAGACTTTTTTGCGGCTTGCGTCATAGCCCATATTATTGAGTAGGAATCAAGATAGTCCTCTAACGGGTGCCCGATTAAATCTTGAGTGGGTATCAGCGTGAATCCAATGCCTACCCTCTCGCCTTTTTTCAGGGCATAAACATCCCTCCACAAGATTTTGGATGTCTGCATCAATTCCTGCATTCTGTATTCTTTAAACCATTCTGCGTGGAACGGCAAGTCCAGAGTTCCGGCAAACTTGTTTTCTTTTGCCACTATGATAAACTCCGGCTTTTTGAATATTTTTTTGAACTCACCTTTTGCCTTTTTGTCAACCTCTTCGATAAATCCAGTCAAGGCATTTGATTTTTCATTCTTTATTCCTTTTTCTGATTCTTCAAATGCTTTCCATATATCCTTCAAAGCTTCCAGTCCTTCTGACTCTTTATTTATGCCTATGCAGCTTACATCAGCTCCAAGCTCGTGCAAAGCCCTGGACAAAGGTGCAATTGAATAGAAAGCCTGCTTGTTGATTATGTCAAAAACAATAAAGAAATTCTTGCCTTTTGTATTTTTAATTTGTCTTTTATAATCCTCAACAGCAGAATTAAATGCTTTTTCATTATATTTCATAAGGTAAAGTGATTTTAGACAATTAATAAATCTTTTGATGTTTTTGTCAAAACAATTGGCTTATTCTTGAACAATATTGTGTCTTCGATTCTTATCCCAAACCTTTTCGGAAAATAAATCCCGGGCTCTATTGTAAAAACCATGCTGTTTTTTATCCTGTCTTTTGAATTTAAAGTCAGATTGGGCATTTCGTGTATTTCAACTCCAACGCCATGCCCAAGTCCGTGAGTGAAATAATCTTTGTACTTTCCAAGGCTTTTAACAACAAAATCATACAATTCAGAGCATTTTTTGTTTTCTTTTATTTGATTTATTGCATTCTCTTGTATCTTCAATAACATATTATATGTATCCTTTTCTTTTTCGCTTGGCTTGCCGACATAAATTGTCCTTGTTATGTCAGAGCAGTAGCCCTTGTACTTTACTCCAAAATCTATGACGCAGAAGCCTTTTTTTATTTTTGAATTTGAAGGCTCGTGGTGGGGCATGCTTGCATTGCTTCCTGAAGCAACAATTGGGTTAAATGATAACTCCAAGCCCAGTTTTTTTGCCTCATATTCGAGAAAAGCAGCAGCCTGACTTTCTGTTTTGAAATGCCTGAAGTTTTTTATTGCTTTTTGCAGTATTTTATCAGCATAAGCGCACGATTTCTCTAGTATTCTGATTTCCTTTTCTGTTTTTGTTTCCCTTAATTTGAGGCAATCCAAGGCAATATCCTTTGATTTTATATTTTTAAACTGCTTTCTGAAATGCCTGTAAGAATTCAATGTGAAGCTGCTTTTGTCAATTGCAATGTTTTTTATTTTTAACCTGTTTTTCCTTGCAATTTTGTATATTGACTCAAAAAACTTCTTTTTTTCCATTGAATACACTTTCTTAACCATTGATTTTTTTGCCCTTTCGAATTCCATTTCAGGTGCTATTAAAAATGGCGGCTGCTTTTTCGGGATTACCAGTGCGCCCAACCCCCCATATCCCGAAAAATAAAGCATATTGGGATTAGTTCTTGAAGAATCTGAATTGTAGAATAAAGCAGCATCTGCATTCCTCTTTTTTAATATTAGCCTTAACTCATTTATCTTCATTATAATTCAAAACTCTTATAAACCATTTAAATTTTTCCCCTAGCTATGGAAAAACACATGCTGAAGAACGGCGCTGCCTTGATTTTTGAGAAAAATGCCTCCAAATCAGTTGCTGTTGAAGTCATGTTCAGGTTCGGCTCCAATTTTGAGGGCAAAAAGACGCTTGGATTGGCGCATTTCCTGGAGCACATGCTGTTTGAGGGCACGAAAAACAGGAAAGACTCGAGAGAAATTGCAAATGAAATCGAAAAGTACGGGGGCGAGTTTAACGCTTATACAACAGGCGACAGGACAAGCTTCTTTATAAAAATAATAAATAAAAGATTTGATATTGCACTTGACATTCTTTCTGACATGGTTTCCAATCCGGTATTTGACAATAAAATTATAGAGAAGGAAAAGCAGGTGATTTTGAAGGAAATTAACATGGTCACTGACGACCCAAGGCTGCACCAGTGGATCCTGTTCCAGAAAACCTTGTTTGATGAGCATCCTGCCAGGAACCCCACTTACGGCACTGTAGGAACTGTAAAGAGCTTCGACAGGAATCACATAGCCGACTACTATCGCTCGCATTATATCCCAAACAACATGATAATTTCCGTTGTTGGCAATGTCGACAAAGTAAAGGAAAAAATTGAGGGGTATTTTGGCAGCTTGAAGCCGAATAAATTGGTAAGAAGGCCAATGGTAAAAGAGCCTCTGCAGAAAAAAATGAAAAAATTCGTTGAGAAGAGAAAAACCAGCAATTCCTACATGGCGCTTGGCTATAAAACATTGCCGAGGCTTCATAGCGACAGCTATGTTTTTGACGTGATTGCTGCAATCCTTGGGAGAGGGCAGTCAGGATGGATATTTGACGAGATAAGGAACAAGAGGGGATTGGCTTACCAGGTTGGAGTCAATAACGAAAGCGAGATTGACTATGGGATGTTTGCTGTTTATGCCGGGCTGGACAGGAAAAACATAGAAGAGGCGAAAAAGATCATATTGCAGCAGTTCAGGAGGCTGGAAAAATTAAGCAAAAATGACCTTGAAGAAGCCAAGACTTACATCGAAGGCAGCAATGTCCTGCAGATAGAGGACAATTTCCAGCGCGCAGACCTCCTTGCATTCTGGGAAACTATAAAGGATGCCAAGCTTGCTGACTCTTATCTGGAAAAAATAAAGAATGTTACAATAAATGATGTGAAAAG
>Ga0209542_10005645_pt1 | contig 24839 bp, 20 predicted proteins | sample RifCSPhighO2_01_FD_184028 | JGI IMG/M metagenome (GOLD analysis project Ga0209542, IMG submission 184028) | Soil microbial communities from Rifle, Colorado - Rifle CSP2_plank highO2_0.1 (SPAdes) (version 2) | ecosystem: Environmental > Terrestrial > Deep subsurface > Rock core/Sediment ...
CTGATGCGTGTAATCTTTGGGAGAAAGTCGGATGATCTTAGGAAACACACAGACCATTTCTTTTTGCTGATGCTGAATCGTCACCTCTTCTTCTGTTGAGAGGATCACTTCTCTTTGCCCCAAACTAGGGGAAAAAGCATGAGATACGTCTATTTTTATAATCTGCAAGCCTTCTTCCCAAGGAGCAGTCTCAAGAAGCTTCAATACACCTAAAGCAAGATCGAACTTCGCATCTTTGATAGGCAGCTCGAGGGGAGCCGTCAGTCCGAGATAGATTTCTGGAAGGCGCTTTGGAGCAAAAAAAGGCTCTATGGGGAAAATATACCCTTCCCGATCAATGCCAGTATTTCTAAAATCTCCGAGATAACTCACGGGTTTACGAACCTCATAAATGTAAAAGCTCCGCCAGATAGGCGGTTTGCAAAGACTCTTTTTCTGGCCCTGAAGGAAGATGAGAACATCATTGATTGTTTCACGAGTCATGCCCATAGCTTCCCACATCATAGGAAATGCGCTGGTAGTCGTAAATCCAGGGAATGGATCGAAAAAATTCCTTTGTCAATACCCTCTATATACCGAACGTTCTGCCTTGCATTATATCGACCAAGAGTTTACCATCCCCGAAAAAAAATAGGAGAGTCACTTATGGCTTCGTCGAGTGTCAACGAACAACATAACAGAGATTGTGCTGTCCTTCGCACGCAATGCCTGCGCGAACATCAGAGGATAGGGCAATTATCCTCTCGGCTCGCCCTTGTGGCAGCCGTGATTGCAGGCATCTATACAGCCTTAGCCATTGGAGGGGGCCTTGGGTTTTTAATGGGATTGGGAGTATGCTGGGTTACAGGCAATTTGCTCAATCAGGCTTATGATCGCTTTAGAAACCGAACCTACTATAAGGTTGCCGAAGCTTTAGAATTGGAGACTTTTAGGCTTTATCTTCTGCAGGAGAAGAAGATACCCTACGACTTGATCACGATTACAACAGCATATCTCCACTTTCTAGTGGACTGTACACGCTACCCTGCTGAGCGTACAAGCGTTTTAGAAGTAAATTTGTAGGATTTCGTATTACCTTTCTACAAACGCAAGCTGCGGAATTCGAAGATCGACCGTGCGGGGGGCAAAGCGCCCCCCTTGGCTCAAACAGCTCAGCTGTCTTCGATAATCGTTCAGAATCGTTTTTTGAAGCTGAAAAAAATTTTCCAGCTGATGCGTGTAATCTTTGGGAGAAAGTCGGATGATCTTAGGAAACACACAGACCATTTCTTTTTGCTGATGCTGAATCGTCACCTCTTCTTCTGTTGAGAGGATCACTTCTCTTTGCCCCAAACTAGGGGAAAAAGCATGAGATACGTCTATTTTTATAATCTGCAAGCCTTCTTCCCAAGGAGCAGTCTCAAGAAGCTTCAATACACCTAAAGCAAGATCGAACTTCGCATCTTTGATAGGCAGCTCGAGGGGAGCCGTCAGTCCGAGATAGATTTCTGGAAGGCGCTTTGGAGCAAAAAAAGGCTCTATGGGGAAAATATACCCTTCCCGATCAATGCCAGTATTTCTAAAATCTCCGAGATAACTCACGGGTTTACGAACCTCATAATCGATGTACAGCGTACAAGGAGGCAGCCTCTTAATGTGCGCTTTTTTAATGAGTGGACTTTTGAGCAACCTTTCCTCACCCTGCTTGATATCAAAAACATAAAGCTGAGTGGGAACGTCCTGCGATAAATGTAAAAGCTCCGCCAGATAGGCGGTTTGCAAAGCCTCTTTTTCTGGCCCTGTTTGAATGATAGAAGTGATTCTGTATCGTTCATTAGTTAACTGATCATTGCGATAATTTTTCCATATCCAAAGACTAAAAATCGCCACTACGAGAGTGCAGAATGTAGATCCAAGAAGAAAAATGAGAGCTGTCCATTGCCGGTTCACTGTCTGCCCCGAATGGCTTTGAGGTGCCTTTTTTTATGAAGGGCAAGGAAGATGAGAACATCATTGATTGTTTCACGAGTCATGCCCATAGCTTCCCACATCATAGGAAATGCGCTGGTAGTCGTAAATCCAGGGAAGGGGTTGATCTCATTAAACCAATAGGAACCTTGGGAGTCTAAAAAGAAATCCACTCTTGCAAGCCCTGAACATCCCAAAGCGAGAAAAACCCGCTTAGCAAGCTCGCAGCCCCTCTCTTTTTCGGTTCGAGTAATATCTGCAGGCGCTCGAATTTTCATGGCTCCTGCCCCATATTTTTTATCGTAAGCCACAAAGGCTCCATGATTGACGATTTCAGCAGGAGATGCGATCTGGAGGTATTCATTGCCCATAATACCAAATTCGATCTGCCTGCCCTCTATATGTTTTTCGACAAGGAGTACATGATCATAGAGAAACGCACATTCCATCGCTGTTTTTAGCTCCTCCAGATCCTGTGCAGAGCTCACTCCAATGCTCGAACCTAAATGGGCAGGTTTCACCCAAATAGGGAATGAAAATGTATCCATAATCCGCTGGAACCCCTCATCTAACTCGATGCGATAATCGCTTTTTTTGATGGTAAGATAGGGAACAACCGGCACATTGTAATGAGACACGATCTCTTTCGACCATCCCTTCTGCATACACACAGCACCAGATCTATAGTCACATCCAACATACGGAATGTCCAAGGCGTCTAAAAGAGCGGCTACCATCCCATCTTCTCCTTGAGGACCGTGAAAAACAGGAATACAAACATCGCTATCCAAAAGTTCTTTGGGCGGAATTTTCCCTAAAGAGCCCCAATCTCCCTCCCTGGTGATAGGAAATTCTGCCACCGAATAAATCGAACGATCTAAGGCCTCTACGATGTTTTTTGCCGACATGCAGGAGACCGCGTGTTCTGCAGAAGTTCCTCCATAAAGAACGCTAACTTTGAGTTTCGGCGCATGGTTTACATAATGTTGCATGATGCTGGGTCCCATAGACGTTACATCCCCAGCACCAAGCGTAAGTACGACATCGTGAGGTAACAGCGAAAGAGCGACCCGTTCGACAACAAAGTCTTTTGGGACAAAATGCACCCGTTCCCCCATTTGCTCCCTCAAAAGAGCAAACAGCCGGCCCTCTAAACCTTCAATAGGGGTTTCTTGTGCAGCATAAATCTCTGTCATAAACACTAGATCCGCCTCCCTAAAAGCTGTAGAAAATGCCTCTAGGTTGTCCTTCACTCTAGAGAAGCGATGCGGCTGAAACACACAGACGAGCCTTTTTTCCCGGATACGATCCCTCAGCGCTTGTAACGTCGCCCGGATTTCCCTTGGATGATGCCCATAATCGTCAAAGAGCTGCACCTTTTTTTGCTGCGTTTTTAACTCTAGTCTTCTAGAGGTACCAGAAAAGCTTAAAAAAGCCTTGCGGATCACCTCTTCAGAAATGTTTAGGTGCATGGCAAGAGCAAATATGGCCGCGCTATTGAGCGCGTTATGACGTCCAAACAAAGCCACTTCAATCCCTGCAAACTCACCAAGATCATAGGTGATCCCAGAGTCCGTTTGACAATAGTTTGCGATCTGCAAGTCTGCTCCTTCTAAAAACCCATAAGAGGTTCCTCTCATCTTCAGCCTTCGCAATCTCTCATCATCATAGCAAAAGAAAAGTTCTTTTGTCTGATTCACAAATTGCTGAAATGCTACATCCAAAGCCTGGGAAGATCCCCAATAATCGAGATGTTCATCTGTTAAATTCGTTAAGATCGCATAATCGCCCCGTGTTTTTAAAAAAGAACCATCACTTTCGTCTGCTTCCATGACAAAGTGCTCCCCCTGCCCTTCTTTGCCATTGGTTTGTAAACATCTAGCCATCCCCCCTACGACGAAAGAGGGATCCAATCCTGCACTTTTCATAACATGGGCCAACAGGGCTGTCGTCGTAGTCTTTCCATGCGTCCCAGCAACGAGGATTTTCTTTTTAGGCTGAGCCAAAAAATCTAACAGTTCAGAGCGATGTAAAATAGGCAGCTTCCGCCTTTTTGCCTCTATCAGCTCAACATTATCCCCCTTAATCCCTGAGCTATAAACAATCGTTGTCGCGTCCCCAATACACTGGGAATGATGGCCGATGTGGACCTTCGCGCCTATCGTTTCCATCTCTTTTAAAAGAGCATTCGATGTAAGATCACTTCCTTGCACCTTGCGGCCCCGCTGCAACAGAATTTTGGCAAGAGCGCTCATTCCGATACCGCCCAGCCCAATAAAATGATATACTATATCAGTCATACGCCTCTTGCCACTTGTTTTACGATTTCTGCGAGCGAAATGGTTGGGAGGAAAACCATCTTTCGCAAGGCTTCTTTATGCTTCTCTAAATTCTCCCGAAGAGATCCAATGGCCTGAGAAAGTCTCTCAGGAGTTGCCTCCTCTTGAGCCAAGACGATAGCTCCTTTGCCTAAAAACTCTCCATTTTTTCTTTGGTGGGCATAAGCATAAGGATAGGGAATCACGACCGCCGGTTTTTGATATTGGATGAGTTCAGCTACTGTCGAAGCACCACTTCTACAAACCACAATATCCGCGACTGTATAGGCTGCGTGCATATCTGCTTCAAACTCGGCTACAACATTCGGAACGGAGTATTTTATCAAAGACTTTGTTTTTCCGGTAAAATGAATCACTTGGATGGGAAAAGATAGCAGATGGGCCGCCTGGGGAAACGTTTCATTGATGAATGCAGCCCCTTGAGATCCTCCAAAGACTAAAATCGTGAATTTTTCTGGATCTTTTTCATATTTTTTGACGGTTTGCCTCCGCCGCCAAGGAAGAAGTGGCACGTAGACAACCTTTTTTCCTGCCATAGGAGAAAATTGAAAGGCGATTTTCTTCGCGAAAGGCGAGAACCAACGGTTTACTTTGCCAAGCGAGCAGTTCGCCTCAAACAGCACCATTTTCTTTCTCAAAAGGGCTGCGGCCAAAAGCACGGGAAAACTATGGTAGCTCCCAAATCCGACAACAACCTCGGGTCTCACTCGAAGAATCACACGAACCGATTGCCAAATCCCGAACAGAATGCGGTGAAAAGCCTTTAACGTACCCCCCGAAGCCACCTCAAAAAAAGCGTGGAGCTCTGGTTCAAAAAAGGGGTTTGTCGCGAGTTTATGCCCCGCAAAAATCACCTGAGCACCTTCGAGATCCTCTTTAAGCTGCCTGGCAGGAAAAATGTGTCCAGCTGTCCCACCTGCCGCAATCAGTACTCTATACGGAACGGGATTCAAAGGGGGGGCGCTGGGCTTCAGCATAAGCAAGGCTCTTTCCTAGAAATGTCCAAAAGAATGGAGAGCGCGATGAGATTCATAAGAAGAGAGCTCCCTCCTTGTGAGAAAAAAGGCAAAGTCATCCCCTTACTAGGAAGCAGGCCCGATACAACGCCCAAATTAATAAACGCTTGGATCGAGATCAAAAAAGTTAATATGGAAGCCAATAAAAAAGCCTCTTTACTATCCACACGCATGGCAATCACAAATCCGCTTGCAGTGATGACGATATAAAGGGAAATCATAGCCAGCATTCCAACAAATCCCATCTCTTCTGCAAAAATAGCAGCTATATAATCGCTTCTAGCCTCTGGTAAATAGTTCAGTTTTTGCAAACTCTCTCCCAGCCCTCTCCCCAAAAGACCGCCAGAGCCAGCCGCAATTTTTGCCTGGTGCGGCTGATGCCCCTTTCCTCTTAAATCAAATTCCGGGTGCAGATAGACTTGGATGCGAGTTCTCACATGGGGCATCTGATAGGCAACAGTACCCCCAACCGCCCCCAGACACATCAAGGGTAGTGCCCAATAGTGCATTTTGATTTTCGACAGAAAAAACAGAACAACCAAAAGGAGAAAAATAATCAGCACCGTACCATTATCTGGCTCGAATAAAATCAATCCAAGGGGCAGTGAGAGCCATCCTAAAATTTTTAGGAAAGCATAAAAACCTATCTTGTTATTTTGTAACATGTACCAGCGAATATACGCAGCTGGCACCAAAATTTTAATGAACTCTGAAGGCTGCCCTATGGGATAGCCTAATACGCCAAGCCATCTCCGAGCTCCATTGATTTTCATGCCTACTCCAGGAACAAAAACCAAAACTAAAAGAACCGAAGCTAGAATCAAGAGAGGAAAGCTATAGCGGAGGAGGTTTTCATACCCCACCCTCATCATGACAACCCCTCCACTCACACCAATTAGACCATAAACGATTTGTTTCAAAAGGGCTGTATGAGTGCTTGTGGATAACGAACGATCGATCACTTCAGCAGCCGTTGTATTGAAGACCATGAGAAGGCCCATCGAAAAAAGAAGGGCTACAGCTAGGATCAAATAAAGACCCGCTCGAGTCACGATCTTTCTCCTTATTTAATTCTGAGACGATCCCCTGGTTTTAGCTTACGCGCTTTCTCTTCATTGAGTCCGTTGAGTTTTAAAAGTTCATCTAACTTCATATGGTGACGCATCGCAATAGCCCAGGGATTTTCTCCTACTTTAATGGTGTAATACTCAGGCCCCGCATCTGTTGCTTTGACAAGCGGCTTTGCAAAGGGTCGCCCGCCGGGGATTTTTAACACTTGTCCTACTTTTAAAAAACTGCTGGGCAGCCGGTTGAGTTTGATGATCTCATCAACAGACGTTTGATAAGCCCGGGCAATCTTTTCCAAATTGTCCCCTTTTTTTACTACCACTTCGCTAAGCGGCCTTAACGGCGCTACCTGAGCTACGGCCGGAGCCCCTGTTAAGGGGACTTCTTCTTTCAGCTTTTCCGTCACAATTTCTGGCAGCCTATGTACAATAGGAGCTAGAGGAGATTCCTCTTCCTTAGCAAGGGGTGGGGTTAGCGCGGATAGTTCTTGATACAAAGGTACATCATCAAATTTAGGGAGCTCTGGACCTAGAGCAGCTGTGGGATGCACGGGTTCAGGCTCCTCCTGCATCGTCAAAGCTGCAACAAAAAGGACAGCCAGTAAACCAGCATTGATGAACACAGCCGCCAAAATAGTATGTTTCCGATTCATGATTCCCTCACAAGACGCTTAAATTCACTTCCGCGCTGCTTGTAGCTTTCAAACTGATCAAAACTCGAGCATCCTGGCGAAAGGAGCACTACGTCGTTGATTTTAGCTTCTAATTTCGCCCATTTTACAGCATCGGCGAATCGATCCACAACCACCATTGGTAAATGGGATTCTAATTCACACGCGATAATGGGAGCTGCCTTTCCATAAACGATTAATTTTTTCACTTTGCCCTTTAATTCTTCAATCCACGGTTTATAAGAAGAACCCTTATGTACGCCCCCTACAATCAAAACGAGAGGTCCATCAAACTGTCGCACCGCATGGATCACGGACTGAACGTTGGACGACTTGCTATCGTTATAATACGAAACCCCGGCGATTTTATCTACCCATTCAATACGGTGCTCTGGTTTTTGATAGGAACTTAAGCGATCTAAAAACTCAGTATCGGTCACACCACAACGTTTACAGAGTAAATAAGCAGCTTCTACACTTTGTTTGGAAGGCATCCTCAAATCCCTATAGCTAAGCTCACTTAAAACTGCGAGATTTTTTTCAAAAAGATTTGCTTTTGGGAAATAATTTCCAAACTCCTCTTGCACTTGCTTTGAGATGAACAACTCTCCCCCTTCTTTTAAAGCGCATTGCATGCGAGCTTTTGCATGGACGTATTCTGCAAGGCTTGCATGCCGGTCTAAGTGATTGGGGGATATATTTAACACAATACAGGCTTCTAGCGCGCCTGTTACAACAGTCTCTAGCTGAAAAGAACTGAGCTCCAAAATCAAGATATCTTCTCTCTTTGGTGCCAATAAGTATTCCGTCAAACTCTTTCCTACATTGCCGAGCGCAAGCCCTTTGCCATTCAAAATATGTTCAATCAAAAGCACCGTTGTAGTCTTTCCATTGCTTCCGGTGATACCAAAGGCTCGTTGATTGAGGGATCTCATACCAAGCTCCATTTCGCCAATCACCTCCCTGTTCAACGCTTTTGCTTTAACAACAAGCGGGTGATTTGGATGAATGCCTGGAGACAAAATGACTTGGTCAAACCCCTCTAAAGAAAAATCGGGGGAATCAGGAAGGGCACCTGGAGCATGATGATCGAGAGCAACCACTTCTAAGCCTTTCGATGTTAAAAAAGCTTTGGCCGCCTTACCGCTCACGCCGTAACCAAGAACGAGTTTTTTCATGGGTATTACTGAAGTTTAAGAGACGAGACTGCGATCATGGCAAAAAGTAAGCTAATGATCCAAAAGCGAATCACAACTTTTGTTTCGGGCCAGCCGAGATATTCGAAATGGTGATGAAGCGGCGCGCAAAGAAACACGCGCTTTTTATTGCGATAGCGATAGCTTAACACCTGTAAGATGACCGAGAGCGCCTCGGCAACAAAAATGGCGCCGGCAATCGCTAAAATGACTTCTCTTCTTAAAAGAACAGAACTCACCCCTAAAACTCCCCCCATGGCCAAAGACCCCGTATCTCCCATAAACACTTGGGCAGGATAGCCATTATACCATAAGAAGCCGAGGGCCGCTCCGGCCAAGGCAAATAAATACACCGCAATCTCTCCACTTCCCTCAATGTACAAAATATTGAGATACCGGGCAAGATCGATATGATTGGAGAGGAAGGCGAAGAGCGCCAGAACCAAAGAGACCATGACTAAACATCCAGCGGCTAACCCATCTAACCCATCTGTCAAATTGACCGCATTGGAAGACCCTGTAATGACAAATACGACAAAACAAAAGGCAAACCAAACAGGAAAGTCAAAGATGGCTCCCTTAAAAAACGGAAGGTAAAAAAGCTTGGTATACTCTTGTGTTGAAAGAGTGACTCTCATCTTTTTCCCTTCGGAAACAATCTGCTCTTTAGCAACAGGTGGACGGAGAACTTTTCCAAAACCTACCGCTTGATGAAATCCTGGAACCAGTAAATAAAGAGCAACCAAGGAGGAAAAACCCACTTGAATCAGCATCTTGGTCTTCCCTTTGAGCCCCTTGCTATTTTTGTAACGAAGCTTAAAGTAATCATCCATCGCCCCCAAACAACCCAAGACAATCGTTGTAAAAAATAAAATCCAAGTAAAAATATTGCGAAGATCCATCCAAAAAAGAAGAGAGATCGCCATCGCAAAAAGAATTAAAATCCCTCCCATTGTGGGCGTATCTTTTTTCTTTCCGTGAAGCTCAGCTAAAAGAGGAACCTCCTCCTGACTACGAATGGACTGCCCAATTTTGAGCTCATACAGTTTTTTAATAAATCGAGGACCTAGAAAAATGGTGAGAATCAATCCTGTAGCAGCGGCGAGAATCATCCGCGTCGAAAAGTATGTAAACGCAGTCGGCACTTTTACATGCATAGATTGAAGCCACTCGAAAAGAAAAATCAGCATTGTTTACAACAAATTCAATAGTTTTTCCATTTCTACGCAACGAGACGCCTTGACAAGAACAACGTCGCCGGGCCTCATTAAATTTTTCAGCCTTTTGGATAAAGCTTCAAAATCCTCATATTTTTCTACCGGTTTTTTCACCTCTTGAAAGGCCTTATAAAGAGCCGCCGCTTCCTTCCCAAAAACAATCAGGTGATCCACATACTTTTGAGCAAACAGCCCGACTTCACGATGCACTCTTTCATGTGCGGCTCCCATCTCTGCCATCATTCCTAACACCGCGATCGTCTTCGCTCCATCAGCCGGCTTAGGAAGATGGGCCAGAGCCGCCTTCATGGAGTCTGGATTGGCGTTGTAGGCGTCGTTAATCAAGGTAACTCCTCCCTTGTCTATTTTCTCAAAACGCATTTTGGGCAGTTGTAGTTTAGATACTTGGGCGTTTATTTCATCCCAGTTCATTTTTATCTCTCTACAGACAGCGACAGCAGCTAAAAAATCATGAAGAAAATGGCTCTCTTTATAAGGAGGGTCAAACTGATAGGCTCTGACTCCTCTTTCATCTACCAAGCACTCTTGGGATAAAAAAAAGTCGGCCTGCCGGCTTTCTAAAGAAAAACTGACTCTCTTACATTGAATTTTTCCCATAGCCTCTTCATGCTCATAGAGTGCATGATCAAAAATGCACGCTTTGGTCTTGGAATCTTTGGAAATCTCCGCTTTATGTTGAGCGATCAACGATACATTTTCTTCAAAATTTACAGAATGAACAAACGCAACCTTTGTAATGACCGCAATATCTGGAGCAGCAATGTCACAAAGCCTGGTCATCTCGCCAGGCTCCGATATTCCCATTTCAACCACTAAAATATCTTCATCTCCGTTCCGATTTAAAAGGGTGAGCGGATAGGTGCGCTGGCTATTATAGTTAAGATCTGTTTTCCCAACCTTGAATTTCGCGCCCAAAAGAGTCGCCAAAAATTCTTTGGTCGTCGTCTTTCCCAAAGAACCTGTGATCCCAATGACCAAGGATCGACACGTTTTCATAAAATGCTTGGCAAGTGCTTGCAACGATCCAAACACATCTTCGACCCATAAAAGCTCAAGACCAAAGTTGGGCCCATCATACCCTTTGGATACGACCGCAGCCACTGCGCCATTCATGGCGGCGTCTTGCAAAAAACTGTGTCCGTCTACTTTTTGTCCTTTTAAGGCGAAAAAAAGATCCCCCGGCCCCACCTTTCTACTATCTATTTGAAAGCCGTCGATCAGAAGATCTCTTTCAGGGATTATCCCCAAAACCTGACAGATTTTTGTGATTGAGACATGTCGCATAAAAACAGCCGCTCTATAGAGAACAGGTATACCTTTTTTGAGCAATCACAGCAAGAACAATTTACAGGATAGAAAGAGATGAAAATCAATATGTTATGTAATTAACTTTAAAAATAAAACTATTGTTTTTAATAATAATATGATTTATAATAATATCAAACTTATTCAATATAATAACATTTTATGGTAACACGATCCCATTCCCTAGGTGCCCCGCCTGCTGCCCCCCCTATGCAGCCGCCGCCGCAACAAGGGGCAGCTCCACCCGTACCGCAACAACTTCCTCCCCCCTCTACCAAACTTAAGATCGTTGCAGAGAAAATCGAACGACCCAACGAAATGGTCGGTGTGGGGAAGATCCGCCCCGAGGACTCTCCTTACGTATTTACCCGCTCCAAGCTTATCCCATATGGGATTCCTTCGAAAGATTGGAGGATCACGTTTTCCTTTGGGATTTCCCAACCTAGAGAGGGGTTAACGCAAGAGGAAATTCAAGAATACGAGGAGCTCTGGGACCAGATGGTCCAACCTATCGTAGCGAACATCCAAAAAGAAGCCCAAGAAAAAAAGCCGCGTCTTTTAAAAGAGCGCTTTAATTTTGAAATCACCAATGAGCATCAACTCATTGCCTACTGTCCCGATGAAGAACACGCGCAAAAATATAACCCTGAATGCGATTCTCTGGAACAAGGGGTCCAATGCGGATATATACAAGATTTGATCACTGTGGACGCGGACGAGATCCGTCACATCAGCACCGCCCTTCGCTGTCAAAACCCATCAGAAATGAGAGAAGTGCTAAAGAACATAATCCCCGAGCAGAAACCTACTAAGGCCTATTTGGCGCCTGTAGGCCTTAAGAATCCTGACAATCGGTGCTATATCAACTCAGCGTTCTTGCTCCTTGCAGCAAACCCCATTGTCATAGAAGAGCTGCTCACTCATCCAGAATATTTTAGCGACAACAAAGAAAATGCTCTTTACAAAGCTTTAGAGGCGTACCGCAATCACCAGAAACAGGGTACTGCTTACCAGTTTGACCCTTCCTTCTTAACAAACCTGAAGTTAAATCCTGCAATACAGGGTGATCCGGATGAAGCCCTGAGAGCCATGTTATCCTCGCTGGATTATAATCACATTCCAGACACTTCACCCCTTTACTGCGTTTTTCAATCTGCGATCCAATCGCGACCTACAGATCAGGCCCACGCTACACCAGAGTGGAGCGCACCTAAAGACCTAGCGCCAGAACTGCCATTCATCTCTTTATCCCCAACGTCTAGCGGGGCAACAGCGGGAGAAAAAGTTCTATCCGCAAGCCAGGATACACAGATGAATATAGTGAAGAAAGACGACCCAAACCGCCTGATCACAGGAACAAAAAACACGATAAAAACCCCTCCTGGTGTTTTGTGTCTACTGGTGAAAAGAACCCAACACGACGGAGATGTAAATCACGTACCAACGAAAGACAACACAACCTTTCCGGTAGAAAGCCTAAAAGAGACATTTCCTGCTGAATACATGGGTAAGGCAACCAACTATGACCTTTTTGCATGCGTCGCACATTATGGCAACAGTCCAACAGGAGGACACTTTGTCACTGCCTCTCGGGATAAAGATGGGTTCAAGCTGATTGACAACTCTTCAGTGACCCCCATTTCAGAAAAAGAGTTCCGAAAGTTGGCTGCCAGCGCGTATATCCTCTGGTACAATAAGGCGGAACTTGGAGAAAAAACGAATGCAGAAAACCTAGATTCTGCCTTAGAAGATACGGATCAAACATCGAAAAATCAGATGGTCCAAAAAAGCGAAATCATCCCAGGAAGCGCTTCCACTAGCCTCGAGATCCAAAGGGGAACGATGACAGCCGCTGGAAATGATCTCCGGTCGCAAAAGATCTCTTACGCCCTTGTCAATCCCACTACATCGATCGGTAGCGCTCCAAAAAATCACAGTGATTTAAATACACAGGACATGCACGAGCAAGTGACGGCCCAAAGACAAGCGCGAGCAAAAAATGGCTCATTAAAGATTGGAGAGGGGGATACGAAGTGGTATTGGCCTTGGTATTCCCAGCCTGATAGGATCTTTACTCCAGGAAATGATAAAACCCACCCGATTATCCATATACCCATATCTGCAACAAAAGCGCTGGAAAAAGAACACATCACAAAGGTTGTGGAAGCTGCGTTTAAAGAAGCGCTGACTCAATCTAAAACGGCCATTCTCTTTCCTTTGATTGCGCAAGAAACGGAACCCAATCCCCAACAAGCATATCACACCCTGCAACAAGCAATTCAAGAGTGCGCAAAAAAATATAAAGATCGGGTGCCAGCCATTGAAAAGGTGACTATTGTGCTAACTCAGGCGCAATGGGAAGCGATCCATCCGGTGCCAAAGACACCCGCCCCACCTTCTCCTTCTCCTTCAGTCAGCGAGGCCAAGACGTACACCTTGGATAACAATGCCACTCTTACAGTGACCAAAGTAACGCACTCCACTGCCTCAACAGCACAAGCTACCTTCCGTCCCGACCAATTACAACCAGAGCTTTTGAAACAGCTCACTACTCTGAAAACTCCCAAACGATTGAACTTCTGTCCCGATTTTGTACAGGATGGTGCCGTGAATATCGATCCTGCTACTTATGGGATCTCTGACTCTAGTCAGCTCGCTTCTATTTTCCAGGACGCCTTCATACAATATATGGCCAAGCGCCGCTCTAACGAGGTGATAGCCATCCAAGTGGCTTTCCCTGACTCAGTGAATACAGAATCTCTTGAATGGGAAGGAGAGCGGCGAATGACAGTCCATCAATCAAGATTAGCCCCCAGAGATGCGCAGCAGGGCAGCATCCTATTGGTCGAAACGAATCGAACAAAAGACGCGCACTTGATTCTTGAAGTCTCATTTAAGGAGACAGCGAAAAGACCCGTAAACACTAGCAATGAAGAAACCTTCTTAACAGCACTAAAAAACCAGTTCAAGACAAGCACATCTTCAGAATGGATCTTTGACTTGCGTTCCCCTCAGGAAGTATCTCCTCAAGAAGGCTGGGATCTCTTCTTAGAAACCCTCAAAAAGACACATATCCCTCAAGGGAAAACTATGCGAGTCATCATCCATCCAGAGACAAAGATCGACCTGCCGGATGTCCAGAAAACATTCAAAAAAATCTTTAAAAACCAAGAAGAACAAGACACTCAGCAAAAAAAGCAGCAAAACAAGGAATTGTGGCAACAGCTGCTCGTACCGCAAGACCCGCCAGCCCCCTCCCTCTGGCAAAAGGCTTGGAACAGGATGCCCCTATCCTTTGTAAGGCATCCTTGGGAAACGATCTTTGACAGCTAACCATCGGAATTACACTTGCTTTCTTGGAAAGAATCTAGAATAATAAGTCCTCCCTCAGGGTGGCATAGCCAAGTGGTAAGGCGGAGGCCTGCAAAGCCTTTATCCCTCGGTTCGAATCCGAGTGCCACCTATTTCGAAAGAGGTTTTTTGTTCGGTATACATTTTGTTAATTGTTATAGCAACTCCCATTGGAAATTTGGCCGATATGTCTTTCCGCGCGATCCAGGCGCTGAAAGAGGCTGACTATGTCCTTGCAGAAGACACGAGAAGAAGCAGCATTCTCCTCAATCACTATGGAATTCAAAAAAAACTTACTTCCTATCATAAATTTAAGGAAAAACACGCTTTAGCCAGTATCCTCCAAGATCTCCAAGAAGGGAAGATCTTAGCGCTCCTTTCTGACGCAGGAACGCCCTGTATTTCCGATCCCGGTCAAAGCCTCATAGAAGCGTGCATCCAAAAGGGAATTGTAGTGCAGGCGGTACCTGGGCCTTGTAGCCTTATCCAAGCTCTGGTCCTTTCAGGATTCTCCTTCGAAAGGTTTCAGTTCATTGGCTTTCTTCCTAAAAAATCTGGAGCTCTTCTCAAAGCGACCCTTTCCTATCCAGGCCCAACCGTTGCTTTTGAGAGCCCGGAGAGGCTCGTGAAAACCCTAGCGCTGATAGACCCCGAAAGAGAGGTCGCTGTTTTAAGAGAAATGACCAAGATGTTTGAAGAGTGTGTGAGAGGAAAGGTAAAAAAACTCCGGGAACATTTTCAAAATCATCCTCCTAAAGGGGAGATCGTGATTGTCGTGGGGCCAGGCGCAAAGAAGGATGAAATGAGCGTTGAAGAGACGATTCAGATGCTGATGCAATTTCATGGCTTGAGCTTAAAGGAAGCCATTCGACAAGCAGCGAGGCTAAAGGGTCTTCCGAAAAGAAAAGTGTATGGCCTCACTGTCAAAAAAAAGGGTTTTCAGATAATATGTCCAGGATCTGAAACTATTGAAGAGGAACCCACATGAAGGCAAAAGAGATACTGTTCGAGGAAGAGGCTCGCGCGAAGCTCGCTAAAGGCATCGATAAACTGGCAAATGTTGTTGCCATTACGTTAGGGCCAAAAGGGAGAAACGTAGGACTTCAAGCTTCTTGGGGATCTCCAACCATCACGAGTGATGGGAGCAGCATTGCCAAGGATGTAGAGCTCCAGGATGTCTTTGAGAACATGGGTGTCTCCATGGGAAAAGAGGTGGCTTCCAAAATCAAGGAAAAGTCTGGTGATGGAACCACAACAGGGATTATTCTTCTACGCGCCCTGGTTCAAGAGGGAATCAAAAATATCACCTCTGGAGCGAGCCCAATCCTCATTAAAAAGGGGATGGACAAAGCTCTCGAAGCCGTTTTACAAGCAATCGACGCTCTTTCCATCCCGATCAAAAACAGTCAAGACACAAAAAACATCGCCACAGTCAGTGCTTCAGGCGATCAAAGCGTCGGAAAGAAGATTGCAGAATGCTTTGAAAAGGTCGGTAAGAACGGCGTTGTGACCATCGAAAATGGCAAAAGCACAGAAACAGCCATCGAGCTTGTGGACGGAATGCAATTTGAACGCGGCTATGTGAGCGCCTATTTTGCGACAAATCCTGAAAAGCTCATTGTAGAAATGGAACGTCCCAACATTCTTATTACCGATAAAAAACTCACTTCAGCTCAAGAAATTTTAAAACTCCTGCAACACACTGCAACAACGGGGCAAGCGCTTCTCATCATTGCCGATGATATCGAAGGAGATGTCCTTTCTACTCTCGTAATGAACAAACTGCGAGGCAACCTCAAAGTGGCGGCAGTGAAAGCACCAGGCTTTGGAGACCAGAGAAAGGCGCTTTTAGAAGATCTTGCTATCCTCACTGGGGCTTCTCTTGTTTCAGAGGAGCGAGGACTGGTCTTACGAGATGCTGAGGCGGAGGTTTTAGGAAAAGCGGATTTCATCACAATCGATAAGGAAAAAACGACCATTGTGGGTGGAAAAGGGGAAGCCTCTTCTTTGAAGGAACGCATTGCGCAAATAGAGCATGAGCTAGAAGCTTCTACATCAGATTACGAGCGCAAAAAACTGATAGAAAGAAAAGCCAAGCTCCAGGGCGGCGTTGCCGTCATCCAAGTAGGCGCCCATACAGAATCGGAAATGAAGCGCTTAAAACAAATGTACGAAGACAGTTTGCATTCCACTCGCGCGGCTCTTGAAGAAGGAATTGTTCCTGGAGGCGGCGTCGCCCTGCTGAGAGCCTCTCAAGCAAAACTTACAATAGATCTTTCAAAAGAAGAAAAAGTAGGGGCCAACATCCTGATCAAGGCCCTTGCCTCCCCTTTTAAACAAATTGTTGCGAATGCAGGGTTCGATAGTTCAATCATCCTCAATGAAGTGCTAGAAAAAGGCAATAATTTTGGCTTTAATGCGATAAGCGAAACCGTCGAAGATCTACTAAAAAGCGGCGTCATCGACCCGGCAAAAGTTGTAAAAAATAGTTTAATACATGCAGTCTCGATGGCGGGAGTTATTCTCCTTTCTGAGGCGCTCATCGCCGAAAGCGAAGACGAGTAAAAAATGGAGGACCTATGATACATACATCTACTTGGGAACCAGTCTTTAGTAAACTGCTAGCCATCAATACTATTTTATTTCAGAGTAGGCAGGCACAACCTCAGCTTTCTTTTACTCCTCAACAAAAAGAGAAAGCAATCACATGTCTACGGGATTACCAACAACAGCACATCCTACAAAAAATAGAGGGTGCCATCAAACAACAAGAGATGCGCCTCGTTTCTGGGCTCTATGACCTCTCCTCAGTAGCAAAAGGATCGATTTTGAGTGCTATTCATAGGCTACAGGACATACGTAACATCTTTCTATCCACCCAGTACAGATGGGATTCTCTCTTGAAGGAGCTGGAAAAGTCTTGACAAATCGGTATGGCACCGATAACAAAAAGGGGTGATGTGGCTGTTTCTTCTCACCCCTATTTTTGCCCTTTTTGCTTCTTGTCCAGTAGAAGATTTCCTCTCCCAATCCCTTCTTTTTCAAGCGGACGAGTTAACGAAAAAGTACCACTTTGAAATTGCTAAGCTCTCCCGTCCCATAGAAACACCGCAAGCAAAAAAAGCCCTTCAACAGGCATCGATTTGGTTTTCAATCGACTTAGAAACCCTCCAAAACCCCTCTTTCCTATCTCTAAGTTCAGAGCCATTTTGGGAACTCTTACGAGAAATCGGCGTGGAAGGGGTACGTCTACAAAATGTCAAGGCGGGAGGAAAGTACCGAACAAGTCTTGGACTCGATGCTAAATGGGGTCAAGGATGGGAGGAGCTCATGGCTATCCTTCAAAAAAAAGGGATCATCCTCATCATCGACTCTATCGGTGAGGCAACGGGGCTCAGCGCAGACTTTTTCTTAGCTCTCAAAAATTGGGGGGACTATCCAAGCCTTTATCACCTCATTGAAATCGAAAAAGCAGACTGGAAGCTTCTTCCTGAAGTTCCTCCCTGTCAGCTGGCTACAAATATTCCTTGGCTGGAGCTGCAAAGGCTCCACAAAAAAGGGTATGTTCCCGAAGATTTTTCCCCTTATGAAAAGCGAAGTCAATGGAACGTGACCCCCCCAACGAAAGGCGCCGACGGCCAAGTGCGAAGATGGATCTATTTAAAATCTCGCGCGCTAGATCCTGTCATTGATTGGCTCAACCCCTCCTTCGCAGGATGTCGCATCGGAGCAGCCGACACTTTGGAGTCCATTTACAATCTAGGAGCGGGCATCATTCAATGGAATGAACTCTCTGGGATGAACGCAGGGAAAACGCTTGCCTTGTGGACAAGGAAGCTCGGAGCCTTTTCCGCAATGGATGTCACTGGAGGGCTCTACGCAATGAAAGAAGCTCCAGCGGATTTGATCCATGATCGGCTGACAAGACAAGCGCTCATGCATGCCCTTTTAACGGAGGATGCGGAGGCGCTCAGGCTCATGTACCGCCTGATGCTAAAAGAAGACATGGAAGCCAAACGCCTCATCCACAGCTTGCAGCCTTTTCAGGAATTTGGCTGTGAGTGGACAGAATTTACAGCGCAACCGCAAAAGCGCGTACCCTACTATGAAGAAACGTTGACACAAGAAGCGCTAAAATTTCGTCTTTTAAAAGAAGATATAGAAAGCTTGAAAGGCAACAATGTTCCAACCTGGCCCTCTCTTTGTGTGCAAAGCTCTCAAGGGGGAGATTTCTTAGAAGCCCAAAAAATTCACCTTCTTCTCAGTTTTTTTTATGCCATGCAACCTGGAGTCTTTTCCTTTAGCGCATCAGATCTGATGGGAGCCTTGACCCAAGAGCCCCTCGACCTTTTTTCAGGAAATAAGGCCTCTTTGTACGGATCTTTAGAAAGCCAGATGAGAAACTCTTGCTCATTTGCCAGTCGCCTACGACACATGTTCAGCATTCGCAACGACTTCGGCATAGCTTTTGGACGTCTCGCCGCCATCCCCCACACAGCCCACTTGAACCTCTTAGCGCTTGTATATCAGCTCGATGGCGGCCGCACTGAGCTTCTCACCATCAACTTCTCCAAACAAAAGATCCACGAAACATTTGAGATCCCCTCTATTCGCCAAACGTACGCGATCGACCTCATGACAGGCCTAGGAGAACAAAAACCTGTCAGTTCCCCCAATATCACAGTAACCCTTCCACCTTTATCTGGAAAAGTTATTCTCTTCCAGCCAAAATACTATGACTAAGATGAAACTCACTATTGTCCCCTCTTCTGGCCTCGGCGATGCGGTCATTATGATCCTAGCCTCGCATCACTTACAAAAAGCAGGATTCGATGTAACGACTGTTACCAGGCACCGCTTCGGCAAATGGACGGAAGGGCTCAAATTTGCCGATGAAATCCCTGAGACTAACGCCATTTTTCTCCAACATGGGAATGACTCCCGCTCGCAACTCATCAAACGCTCTCAGACGCCCGTCTACACCTTTTACGGCGCCTATCAAGAATCCAAACATGGTCCTTGGCATCCAGGATACGACTACGCCGCAGACCTCAATGAAACCATGTATCAAAACGTGAGGCGAGCTTTAAGGACTCTCTTTTCCATCACCGCCAACGAAGAGACGGGATTTACACCACCCAAACAGCTCATATTTCGAAAAAATAAAAAACAGGTCGTCATCCATCCCCTCAGCGGCAGCCCTCAAAGAAATTGGCCCTTGGCTAAATTCCAAAAAGTCGCTGATTGGCTCTCCCTTCACGGCTTTGAGCCCGTTTTTCTCCCCCAATGCCCATCCCTGGAAGCACTGGCTTCTTTTCTCTATGAGTCAGGCTCCTTCTTGGGAAATGATTCTGGGCCAGGGCACCTCGCCTCCACCCTTCTACTCCCCAATTGCATCATTGGCAGAGAAAAACGCCATATGCGCCATTGGAGACCCGGTTGGGGAGAAATCATCGTCCCGCCAAGATGGGTTCCCAATATCAAAGGTTTACGTATCCGAGAAAAGTATTGGAAAACCTTCATCACATCAAGAAGCGTAATTAATACATTAAAAAACAGCATTTTAAAAAATTAACTGACATTAATTTTACTTAATTAGTAAAATAAAAATGGAGCGCTAACATGAAAGACATTCCCCATCATATGAAAAAATTGAATCGCAAGATCGTCCGATCTATGCATCGAGAAGAGGAGGCTCTTCCCGAGATCCCCTCTTGGAAGGATTCAGCCAAGGCGATAAAGGAAAAAGCCAAAAGGCAAACGCAGGCTACAAGACACGCGCATATACCTCTTGGTAAGACACCTGAAGAAAGAAACCAAGAAATGAAACGGGGGCGGGTGCCCATATTTGATAGAAATAACGCCCTTCCCCGCCATAGTCGCCCCTCGCACAAAAAGAAGCCTAGAATCTGAATGGACTATAACTCCTTCACTGCTATAATGCAGCTCTTATGAGGCTTGCGCAAGTATCTGACATTCACTATGCCTATCTAACGATCAACCCGCTTCGGCTCTGTTCGAAGAGGATTTTGGGTCATTGTAACTGGTTTTTTTTACGAAAAAGGCAGTTTTACGAGGCGCAGCTAGAATCGATGCCAACGCTTTTTCGAGAACTGGGGGTGGATTGCGTCCTTTTGGGGGGGGATTTTTCCACAACAGCGATGAAAGAGGAATTTATCAAGGCTAAGGAATGGGTCGACCAGATTGAGGTTCCTTGGATTGCAATCCCTGGCAATCACGATTGCTACACCAAAAAAAGCTGCCGGGCCAAAGATTTTTATCGTTACCTCCCCAATCGACGAGCAACACTGCAATATCCTGTTGAGTTTTTCACCTTGAAAGACCACAGAATAGAAGCCCATAAGCTTCAAGAGGGTTGGTGGCTTATTGCCCTAGACACGGCACTTGCAACGAGATTTTATTCTTCAGAAGGCCTGTTTACAGAACAGCTGGAAAACTATTTAGGCGAAGTTCTCCGCTTAATTCCTGGAAATGATTCGGTAATCCTTCTCAATCACTATCCATTTTTGCAAAACGATGTCCCTAAACACAGTATGATCCGAGGGGAAAACTTGCAGCGCATTCTAGAGAAAAACCCTCAAATCCGGATGTATTTGCATGGGCATACCCATCGGCATACGATCGCCGATCTACAGATCAACAACTTACCGATTGTCTTAGATAGTGGGAGCTCTGCGCAAGGGAAACAGGGCTCTTGGAACCTCATCGATATCGATGAAAAAGGGTGCAGAGTCTCTACTTACCGATGGGATGACAAGTGGAGACAAACCAAGCAACAGGAATTTCAATGGATGAGAAGCCCTGGTTTCAAGACGGTCTAAAATTCCGCTGCACAGGCTGTGGAAAATGTTGCACGGGTTCCCCTGGATATGTGTATCTTTCCAAACGGGATATGGAGGTTTTGGCCGTCTATTTTCATCTGACGTTGGAAGATTTTCAAAAAAAATACACCCGGCTGGTCGATGGAACCTACGCTCTTCTCGATAGCAGGGGTTCTACAGACTGCCTATTTCTGAAAGACAATCAGTGCTCCGTTTATGAGGCAAGACCGGTTCAGTGCCGCACCTTTCCCTGGTGGATCGACCACTTAAGAGGGCCTGAAGGTTGGCAGGAGGCGGCACTCCGATGTGAAGGGATCAATCATCCTGAGGCTCCTCTTGTTCCTTCTCTTATGATTGAAAAGGAATGTGGCACCTATCTTGACAATCTGTTAGAACAAAACTTTGATTTTTAAATGGTTTTCGCATGTCTCTACAAGCAAGGATACAAAGCTGGCTAGACGGCCCGTACAGTGCTGAGGTAAAAAAAGAAATCAAGCGCCTCTTAAAGGAAGACCCTCAGTCGCTAGAGGATGCTTTTTTTCAGGATCTTGCCTTTGGTACGGGCGGCATGCGCGGAATCATGGGCATCGGAACAAACCGTCTGAATCTCTACACGATCCAAATGGCTACGCAAGGTCTTGCCAATGCGCTGAAAAAGAATTGGCCTGATCGAGTTCTGACCATATTTATCGGCTATGATGTTCGACACCACTCGCGAGAATTTGCTATAGAGGCGGCAAAAGTGCTTTCTGGCAATGGAATGCGAGCCCTTGTTGCACAAAACGTATGCCCTACGCCTCTCACTTCTTTTGCCTGCCGCTTTTATCAATGCCAAGCGGCTATTATGATCACGGCCTCGCATAATCCGCCAGAATACAACGGGTACAAAGTCTATTGGGAAGGGGGAGGGCAAGTCGTTCCTCCTCACGACCAAAAGATCATGGAAGAAGTCCACAAAATCAAAGACCCTTCTCAGGTACGCCTAAAAGAGGGGTTTGAAGAAGTAGGAAGCGAACTGGATGAGGCCTATTTAAAAGAGCTTACAAAGCTCCAAATGCTTCCTGAACTTGCCAAACAGCCCTTACACATCGTGTACACGAATCTACACGGGACAGGCATCCGGCTCATGCTAAAAGGATTGGCATCTTGGGGTTACCATCATGTGTCGATTGTCGACAAGCAGAGCTCACTCGATGGGAACTTTCCGAACGCCAGTTCCTTAAACCCCGAGGAAGACCGTGCGCTTTCTATGGGGCAAGAACAGCTTAAAAAAGAACATGGCGATCTTCTTTTCGCCACGGACCCTGATGCAGACCGCATTGCCGTCGCGCTTCCTGACGGCAGACTCACCGGGAATGAAATCGCATGTATTTGCTTGGAACACATTTGTCAAACCCTTCTCGCTAAAAAAAAGCTGCCAGAGAGGGGTGCAGTCGTCAAATCGATTGTGACAACAGAGCTGTTTCGGCGCATCGCAGAATCTTATGGCGTCCAATGTATGGATGTGCTGACAGGTTTTAAATATATTGGGGAACTGATCGGCACTTGGGAACAATCTGTAGATGCCTACCAATACCTGTTTGGCGCGGAAGAATCTTACGGCTGTCTGTTTGGAACGTTTGTACGCGATAAAGATTCGATTTCTGCAGCGTGTCTGATTGCAGAGACGGCGGCACTGGCTAAGCAGAAAAATTTGACTTTAATGGACCGGCTGTTTGCCCTCTTTGGCAAATATGGGATTTATAAGGCTTCGCTAAAAAACATCGTCTTTCCCGAAAGTGCCGAGGGAATGCGCCAAATGAGCCTCTTGATGCAAGGGTTGAGGAGTCATCCTCCCAAAAAAATCGGCGATATTCCCGTACGATCTTGCGACGATCTTCTGCCCGGGTATCAACATCTTCCTCCGTCCAATGTTCTTCGCTTTTGGCTCGAAGATGGGAGTAAGCTCATCATACGCCCATCTGGCACAGAACCGAAGGTTAAGATCTATGGTGAAGTCATCAGAAAGCCAGGAAAAAACTTGGTAGAAGAAATCGCCCTAGCAGATAAACAAGTAGAGCGACTTCTTGCATCTTTCCCTTAAGATTTCTCCTCTTCTTTTCTTGAAGTAAGAGCCCCGATCGTCTGAGCAGCCTCTTGCAAGATTAGCTGAGAAAAAGACTTGGAAACCCCTGTTTGTATTGGAGGCAATACTACAATAGGAACTACAGGATTGTCTAACGCCGATATAAGATCGAACTGCTGCGTCCTCCTCAGTTGCGCAATCAGCGCATTTCTTTGCAGCGACTTTGCAACTAAAATCCCCTCTTTACAAAGCATATCCAAAAGAACTTGTGGTAACCCTCTGTAAATAGCCTTCCTATCATAAGAAACCCCATCGCTAGCTAAATAGCTCTCCGGATTTATTCCCATAAGAGAGAAAAACTTTTGAAAATCAGTGTCCAAAACAGCGTTTTCAAGCTTCTCCTGAAAATACCCTAAGGCACAATAGTACGTCAGAAGAGGGGCCTGAGGGTTCTCACGTACAAAGTCCAAGAAGAATCGGGGTACAATTTTCTGCATAACGAGGGCAACTTGATAGGCTGGACCGACAAAGTGGCCTCTTGTCAACACTTCATTCAGGCTGCTAAGACCACCTTTGGAAATCTCTTCTAAATACGTCTGGATCATCTTGCAATACTTAGCGCTTTCTGTCGTCAAATCATTCAAATGATTTTGCGCAGCAACCACTCTGCGTTCCTGGTCTGCTAGTCCTACCTGGTACAAGGTGATGTCGGCCTCTTTTTGGTCGTTCATTACACGGATATACGCATCGCGGTTCGCTAGCGCCACCTCCAACGCCTGCTGCCGAGAATCTTGAAGCTCTTTTTCGACGGCAGCTTGAAGCTTTTTCCAAATATTGGGTGGCGTAACCTGATTCTTCTTTATGAAAAAGACTCGTTTTGAATAAGCGCTCGAAGAAAATAAATCCACCAATGCTTGCAACTTAGCCTGAAGACCCTCGTGCGAGTCATCCCAATGATCCTTGGCCTTCATAAACTCTCGCTCAAAATTTTTCAGCTGACTGAGAGAAGCAAAAGAGAGTTTAGAGGTAAGTGCTGTAAATAAATTAAGACTTTTTATAAAAGGTTCCCATTTATTGTAGTTTTCCTTCTGCTGATGTCCCTCTACAGTCATCGAAGCAAATGCTTGCAACGCGTTCTCAAGCTTTTTTTGAAGCGATGAGAAACTCCGCACATTCCATTGCTTGCTTGCACAGAAAATCTCTTGAAACATTTGTTTGGTATTTTCCAAAAGTTTTGTTACAGAGAGACATTGCCTTACACTTAAAAGTTTCTCATTCAGATTCCGTGAGTTGCCTTCGATCGCTGCATTTGTTTGTATGTCCAGTAAAGTCAAGCTCTGCCAAAGCTCTAGACGTACGCGCTGATAATAGTCAGTAAGAGATTCTTCGGTAGGCCTAAAGAGACGGAGATCCACATCGTATTCTTGTTGGATACAATTGAGCCATAATTCCGCATCACCCTGCGTATTTGCCGCTAATTCACATGCGCTCATTGGCACTGGATGAACGTCCCTTTCTGAAGTTTGAATCAAGGGAAATTCTAATGGGCCTGTCCTCGGTATTGGTGTTGACATGTCTAAATCCTTGGTTGTACCATTTTTTTTGCAGAGAGGCTAACGATAGAGAGCATTTTTGTCACGAAATTATTTAGCAGAGATTACTGGAAGTCTATTTTGGTTCATCCGACAAATGCGTACCTGTAGCGGGAAAAAGTATTAAGTCCGTAGATTCTGATCGATCTTGATTATCAGCGTTTTATGATTATCTGGCAGTCTTGGCTGGAGGGATAGAAACAAAAGAAG
>Ga0209542_10005646_pt1 | contig 24832 bp, 22 predicted proteins | sample RifCSPhighO2_01_FD_184028 | JGI IMG/M metagenome (GOLD analysis project Ga0209542, IMG submission 184028) | Soil microbial communities from Rifle, Colorado - Rifle CSP2_plank highO2_0.1 (SPAdes) (version 2) | ecosystem: Environmental > Terrestrial > Deep subsurface > Rock core/Sediment ...
GGGCGAGGTCAATCTTTCTTCAAATTCGTTATGGTGGACCCACGGAGAATCGGACTCCGGACTCGTCCATGCCATGGACGCGTGTTACCACTATACTATGGGCCCGTTTATATAAGTTTATACTTCTCTAAAATCATTTTTTCAACCTCCTCGCGAGGTTTACCATATTTTGCATAAGAAAGCTCTTTGATATGTTCTATTTTTGAAACATCACCTTGAGGAGGCGAAATGGTTTCTATATTAAAAGGCTTCACTGGCCGGCCGTGTACCAGGAGCTTCAAGTAAGCATTCCTGTTGTCGACGTTCATCAGGTCGTGAGCATTGAAAACTGGAGCAAACTGGCCTTCTATTTTCTCCGCATCTTCAGCTCCTACTCTGAAAGCACAGATGGAGCCTACGTTCCCAAAAACTGCATCGCGAATTTTTTCCTCAAGTTGGGCAATATACTGATGCGCGATATTGAGCGAAAGTTTGTATTTTCTAGCTTCGGAAAGTATGGTCGAGATCGAGTCGGTGGTGATATTTTGAAATTCATCTATATACAAGTAAAAAGGCGGTAGGTTAACAGATTCAGAACCACGCGACAGAGCGGCCATCAGTATTTTACCGACAAGAATGAGGCCAATCAGGTTCGCATTGATGTCCCCTAGTCGACCCTTCGAGAGATTGACTAGGAGGATTTTGCGATTGTCCATAATATCCCTGAAATTCCAGGAAGATTTTTCTTGAGCGATAACCGGTCGCATGATGTCGTTCTGTAAAAAAACATCAAACTTGTTAGTAACATACTGCACATAGTTCGAAAGTCCCTGATCGCCAGTAGTTTTCTCCGCATTGATCCAGAACTGGGAAATGAGTGGATTTTTACATTTACTTATCTTGTACTCACGATATTTTTTATCGGAAAGAACCCGAGACACATCGACTAAAGTATTGCCCGAATCCGGATCTTCCATCACCAACAGGGCTGAATTTCTGAAATATTGTTCGAAAGCTGGCCCCATCGACTCAGGCACAGAACCATAAAGTTTTCTAAAAATACTAAAAAGTTCATTCACAACAAAGGTTTTTTGCTCTGGGAAATTTGGGTCGTATTCGAGCATGTTGAGAGCCATTGGCCTTTCTATATAAGCAGGATCGAAATAGATTACGTCTTCATATCTCTCTGGAGGAATATTAGCTAGAACGTCGATGATGTCACTACCATGAGGATCGATCATACAAACTCCATTACCAGCACGAATGTCCTGGATGATCATATTTTTAAGAAGTGTCGATTTTCCTGTACCTGTCTGGCCTATGGTATAAAAATGACGAAGCCTATCTTCCTCGGACATGAAAACAGCCGTCTCGATATTGCGGTGTTTGTTCATACCAAGCAGTGTACCCTCTTTTGGAATATCGACTGGGGCTGGAGCAGTAGTAGAGCGTGTTTGTTTCAATTGGTCGCCGGAAGTAATGGCACCGGTATGGAAATGTACCATAGTCGTAATTTCTTTCAGGCTCAAGGGAATTTTATTTGCATCATCGAACATGCGAAAAGAGAAATTGCGTACTAAGTCTTTAAGGTCAGAACCTTTTATTGGAATCCACTTCAGAGTATTACCCGTAGTATTTTGGAACTGGTTGAAACTCGACTCGATACTCTCCAATATTTCTTTAGCTTCCGACTCAGTCCTAGAGGAAGCCAGGATACGCAAATTACATTTAACAATAGGACTCTCTATTTTCCTTTTTATTTCTTCCACTGCTATCTGATCTATATTTTTTACTTCTTCTGGCTTGTCTTTGTCTTTTGTTTTTCCGGCATTAAGAAAACTTTTAAATTCTTTGAAGATGCTGCCAGAAAGGCTCTCTGGCATATCGAGAGCCTCTTTTACCGAAACGCCTTTCAGGATTTTGTCCAAAGCCCCTCGATAACTTTTGACATACGAATCGCCGGCAGGACTCCAGATGAGCTGAATCGCGGCGCCTTCCCCCTCTGTATCGACTTTGGAGAAACTATTGAGAAGGGCGTTCAGCGGATCGTGGTCGAATGAATCGTAGGTGCGGAGGGGGAAGGCGCCGCTTTTTTCCAGTTTACCTATTACTCCGAGAGTCACTCCGGTTTCGTTAAAAATATTGTAATCATCTATCAGCCGACTGATTTTGGCCCCATGAAAAACAGATAATATTTGTTTTTCAAAAAGAGATGAGCGGTTTTCAGGCACCGCTACATAAAAAATAACTTCACCGCTTTTATTGCTATTTCCTATTTCGAGAGAAATAAAACTGTCCCCTTCTTCCTTAAGCGATTCTTTAGTAGAGATGGAGAGCATGCCAGCATAAAACTGTTCCATACTCGATATTATTTCCTTCAAAGTTTTCTCTCTATTTTGATTGCTCGAATTAGAATCATCAGAAACAGCTACTTCATACAAAGCCATTTTCAAACTTTTATGTAGCCTATCCTTACTTTTTACTTTGCCTACGTTTCCACCTTCCTTGATATATTCGACTAAATAGCGATGGAAATCATCCGTCAAATGGAAGTCACCCAGTTTTTCCACTACCGAAAGTGCATTCTTTATGCCCTTTTCCTCGACTAGCGCCATGAGCTCTGCCATTTTATCGTCATGCTCTTCAGGAGTAAGTTTAAGCTTGGTTCCCTCCCTCCTATCGCCACCTTCCCCTATTATCGCCCCTGCCTTTTTTAGAGCCTCACTTTCATCTATTTTAAACTCAGGATGTAAAATTTGTATCGGAGCTATTCTTTTATATTCGGCTATTTCCGTCCTAGCTATTTTTTCCTCATTTTGCTGCAACCCAATTTTTTCTCCCTGCATCTTTCTCTCAGCAATTTTCCCGCGCAAATACACAAGCTCCTCTTCCACAGAGCGCAATTTCATCCCCTGACCCAGAGCCGTAATTTCCATGCTTTAAATTATACAGCTATTCTCACAGCATCTCTACAACCTTGTATCCATAATAACGATTGTCTCCTGTTACTTCAGATAAAGCATAAGGAAAATCATGGAAATCAAAACTTTTCCTCTCTTCATCCGTCTTAGCATCTACCTCCAACATGAAAAGTTTACCATCCGCAAACTCGTCATATTTCAAACTAAACGGAATATCGTTTTGAGTAAATACGAATTCATAACGCTTCTTTTTTAGATGTAGTACAGAGGAGTCCACCAATTCTCTATATTCCTCTTCAGTAATTTTCTTTTTGTCCGAAGTTCTACTACCCTCTTTCGTTATCTTCGTAATCAACAAAATCTGCACCTCTCCATTATCAAACTTCTTATACACCACCTTTCTCTCACTCTCTTCATCTGTCTCCAACCAATCTACAGTCAAGCCAAACGAAGTTACATTATTCCTTTCCAAAAATTCAGAACCAATCCTCGCGAGCACAAACTTGCGAGCATTATCTTCCAAAACCTCTTTACCTTCTAAACCATTTGTTGGGGTGGATTCTGACGACATGGATAGTTATAAATTAATCTAAAAGTTTCTGTTTTTCCCACAATTCATAGAAGCGTCCTTTTTTCTTATAGAGCTCTGAGAAATTTCCTTGTTCAATAATTTTGCCACCTTCCATTACAAGAATTTTGTCCATTTCTTTTATCGTAGTAAGACGGTGTGCGATCACAATTGCTGTGACCGATTGAAAAAATTTATGAAGAGAATCTTGAATTTTTGCTTCCGACTCAACATCAAGATGGGATGTTGCCTCGTCGAGGAGAAGCAATTCTGGGTCCTTAAATATTGCACGAGCGAGGCCCACTCTCTGTTTCTCGCCGCCAGAAAGCTTCACCCCTTTTTCCCCGATTAATGTGTCCGCTCCTTGAGGAAGAGCCCGAGCAAATTCCGAAACGTGCGCCACACTTAGCGCCTTCTCAAAAAGTTTTTCATCCGTACTCTTCTTAAAGTTGGATATCGTCACATTGTTACGCAATGAAAAATTAAATACTTCTGTATCTTGTAACACAACCGCAGCATGAGTAAAATAGTCGGATTTACTGATTGAACGAAGAGGTAGGTCATCGATCAATATTTCGCCACCATAATTTTCACGCTCTTTGAGCAGGAGTTTAAAAAGTGTCGACTTGCCAGCTCCAGAAAGACCCATGATGCCTATCTTCTCACCTCGCGATATTGTGAAGCTTACTCCATCAAGAACTTTTTTATCACCGTATGCAAAAGAAACGTCCTTTAAGTGTATAGTTTGCCAATCCTGAGGCATAGGTATTTTCCCCTTCTCTACATCAGTAACCGGTTTTACCTCGAGCACATTCATCATTCCCGCAATATCTTGTTTAGCGATAGCAAACTCTTGAGAGGCATCCGCGAGTTTACTTATGGCTCCTTGGATACTTGAAAAATACCCATAGAAAAGAATGAGGAATCCTAATTCATACTGACCTTGCATGATACCCCAGCCAATGTAGGCGATCATGGCAATACGAAATATTTGGCTTACTAAATTTTTTATTCCACCACCAAACTGAAACCAAAATATACGTCTTCGGATGAGTTCGTAAAGCTCGTTACCTAAGTTTGCAAGCCTGGACATTAGTGGGTGCATCATCGACATCACTTTGACACTCCGGATATTATTTACTGACTCAAAAATGAGGCCGGACATTTCTTCACTCTTGAGATTCTCCGCTCTTTTGACCTTCGTAGCACTACGAGTGTAAAAAACGGAAATTGATAGATAGATTATAAGAAAAAGTAGAGTGAAAAATGCAATCAATTGATCAAAGTGGGCAATAATAAAAATAACAGCAAAAAAGTTCACCCCTATATCTATAAAGGATGCGAGCCACATACGTAAAAGTTTATTCACAGCATCACTACCACGTTCTATCCTCTTTACTTTGTTGCCTGTATTTTCCTTTTCGTGCCAATCTATATCAATAGAAAAAATGTGTTTTATCGCCTTGAGTTTTGTATCTATGGCCGTTTTTTCAGCAATCGGATATCCTAAAAAGTTAGCATAATACATAGCCACAAAATAAATTAAAGATGTGAGAGTGAAAATACCCATGATGTACCAGAAAGGCAGAAGTGATTCGCCTAATATGTGCGCAGTAAAAAATGTCGTAATCCCAGCCACAGCATAGACTGGATAAAGTCCGACGACTTCACCTAGAACACGAAGAATCGAAGCCAGGAAAAATTTACCTCGATAAGGTTTGACGAATGTGAGCAAGTTGCGAATCAGAGCAAAAGTGGAATAATTTTCTTTCTGCATAGATAAAATATACCGCAATTAATCTAACTATAAAAGAACGGCTTCAATTCTTCCTCAGAAATATATTGGGAGGCTTGGACAAATATCTGTTTGAGTAAGCCTTTATCAATTTCTTTATGTATGGGTACAGTCAAAGTTTGTTTATCTCCATCTACAATACGCCTCATTTTTAAATGACTACCGCGCTGATCTATTTCTTTAAAACCAAAACTAGAAAATATCTTAAGTAAGTCCTTACCACCGAGGACCCTCATCCTAGACATACTGAGGAATTTCGAAATTAACCAATAAAGAAGGAGTGGAGCCTAAACCATTCTCGGAAAGATTCTCGTCAGAGAAATGTAAATCTGTCGCTTCTTGGATATTTTTGACAAGCTCATCAAGAGTCTCGGCTTGAGTGAAAATAGGAAAGTCGTTCGCGTGAGCGGTATAGAATTTATCACCTTTTTGAATTGTAAATTGAATGATAGTTTTCATAGAGGTATTATAACATATTTTATCAAAACTGCGAGGCGAAGGCGGGTCCACGAGGATTCGAACCTCGGTCTCTCCTTTTGGAGAGGAGAATTCTACCACTGAACTATAGACCCTTTAGAATTTGAATCGGTAGATGTCTTTGTGATGACCGATATAGAGGAATACTACAATATTTTTACTTAAATGAAAAATGACACGGTAAGCCATATCCACTCGAAAACTCCACATATTCGCATGCTTGGGAGAAAGTTTTTCTGTATTTAGAGATGGGGGGAACATATCCACCCTGAACAGAGCTTCTTGTTTTTCAGCTTTTCTTTTTATTAAGGCAGGAAGTTCTTTATACATTGAGACAAACTTCCTGGTATAGACCACCTGCATGTTAGATATGCTTTAAGCTTCTTGATTTTATGATGCGTCCTGATTTCATATCTCTTAAAGATTCACTTATATCTTTTACAAATTTAGGATTGAATAGGCCTAGGGCTCCAGCTAATTTCTCCAAAACTGAAAGATCTACAGAAACACTGTATTTTTTGACACCCCTATCTTTAGTTGTGATAGTCATTAAGTTCATAGGGTTATTGTAGCAAAAGTACGACAAATGTAAATCGCCACTTGCGTGGCGATTTACATTACTGATAGTAACAAGGGTGTAAATAATTGCAAGCTAGTTATCCACAACCTCTTTTCCTCTTATTTCTTTATCTTTTTTAATGGAAGTTTGGCTTCAGCAAAGACTACCCTTTTACGAAGAGTTTTGTCATATTTCTTAAGTTCGAGTTTTCGCTCGACTTTCTTTTTGTTTTTACGAGTAAAATAAACCTCTCCGGTTTTCTTATTTACTAATGCTATAAGCTGATCCTGCGACATAGGGGCCAAATATATCAGGAATTAAGAACTTTTGCAAACTCTGTCATGAGCTCTTGAGTAATGGGTCCAATGGTCCCAGGATGCCCCTGGGACTGGGACGCATGGGCCACAGCAAAATCGTCAATTTTAGTTATTGGCACGATGTCTTTAAAAGAAGAAGTGAGAAATACTTCATCAGCTGTTTTGAGTTCACTTAGTTCTACTATCCTCTCTTCTATTTCATATTTATCTTTCATAAGTTCAATAGCCACCTTTCTTGTGATGCCATGCAGCACCCTTTCCCCCGGAGTAATAATTTTTCCATCTTTCACTATAAAAATATTACTAGTAGCACACTCAAGCACTTCCCCATCGTGGATAAAAAGTATTTCAAGAGCCCCCTCTTCTTTTCTCCAATTTTGCAGGTTCACCCCTCGAATATAATTTATAGTTTTGACTTCAGGCCAATCTCTTTGAAAATCATAAGTTAAAAGCTTAGCCCCTTTTTCATAAATTTCTTTGGGCAGAGGCTCCCATTTTTCTATCAAAATATAAAAGGTGGGGCTACTAAAATCGTATTCAATCCCAGCTATAGTAGAACCTCCAGTAAGAACCAATCTTATTATCGATCGAGAAAACCCGTGTTTCCCCAAAAGTTCTTTGATTACTTTTTCGCATCGCTCTTCGGTAATAGGAATATTGAGACTCAAGGCATGAGCACCATTTACAAACCTTTCCCAATGCTCTTTGAATCTAAAAATATTTTCACCTAAAGCAGTAATCCCATCGTATACGCCATAGCCACGAAGCATTCCGATATCGAGGACTGAGACTTTGGCTTCTGAAAGCGGTAGGATACTTCCATTTAAATAGCAGTACTCAGTCATAATTATTGAAGTTACTATTATCTTCTAAAGTACTCTCAAATGCAAAGCCCGCCCCTCTAACTTCGAGGAAGCGGGCGTGTCCCATAAAATCTGGGCGCTATGGTGTGGCCAAACCACCAGCCAGAGAGTACTGACGAACCTGTTCCGGAGTGGGATTCCCTTTTTGGGGCGGGAACGCCACTGAGACTTCGGTGATCAGGTCGCAAGCTCTTGCCCTGAGTTGGAACGGCAACCTTTCGTTAGCCGCCAATTCCGTGAGAAACTGGTCAGCCAAAAGTTCGCCGAGACGCTTACCGTCGTAGTGCTGGAGCGTCTCCTCCGCCACTTCCTCTGGTGTCTTTCCCGCCGATGACTTCTGCAGAAGGACACGATATGCCTTCAAGATTTTGCTGTTCATTCAGAACGCCTCCTCAACTAGTTTATTAAATTTTTCAAAGCTTTTAGAAGAAGGGGAAAAAAGTATAATCGCATTATTTCCCTTTGCTTTCTCCAAAGCACTTTTGAAACACTCTTCCAAAATATCATGCTCTTCTACTTTAGAGCCCAATTCTTTCTTCATTTTCTCCGTCGCAGTCCCAGAAAGCAAAATAATATTTTCCGGTTCCAAATATTTTTTTACCATCACCCCCCATTCTCTAAAATCAAGTTCTCTATCCGTTCCCCCAGATATCAGTATCAGTTTTCTATCTTTCCCACTAAATCTTTCCAGGGCTACCATAGTGGCCTCAGGGGAACATGCCGCAGTATCGTTATATATTTGGAGCCTCTCATTTTCAAACACAATTTCCTGCCTCCACTTTATTTGAGGCAAGGTTTCAGCTGATTTTATAATATCTTCTACACTGACACCTAAGACCAAACAAGCGTGAGCAGAGAGTAAGAAATTTTTCAGGCTATGCCTTCCGTATTCTTTGGCGAAACTAGCGCCGTCAAAACCCGATAAAGCATCGACTGATGGGTAAACGACTTTTGCTTTAGGTGAGAGATTTAAGAAAAATTGAGTCCACTCATCTTCAGGATCCAGGATCAGGAAATCACCAGCTTTCTGTTTTTTAAAAATGTTTGCTTTAGCCAAAGCATAGCCCTTCATAGTTTTATGCCGACTTAAATGGTCTTGAAATATATTAGTAACGACAGCGACATGAGGGGAAACAGCGGAAATATCCATAATTTCAAGAAGAAAAGATGGTTGTTCTATGACAGCAATGGTTTCAGCATCACATTCATTAATTTCAGATAGAAGTGGTTTTTTCGGGTCGTTACCGAGCACCCGAGCCTTTCGACCTGCAGAATTTAAAATGTGATTTATCCAATTAGTAGTGGTGGTCTTGCCTCTAGTGCCAGTGATACCGACTACAGTTTGGCATGGGGAGAATTTGTAGAAAAGAGTCAGTTCATTTTCTATTTGTTTTCCGTTTTCTCTAGCTAGCTTTACAAATTTATTATCAGCTGGCACGTCGGGATTGATAACAATGATTTCATTATTCAAAAAATCCTCTTCCCTGTGTTCCCCTAGGACAAATTTAATTTGAGAAGAAATATCTTTCAGCAAATCGAGTGAGGTTTTCAAATAATCTTCCGATTTCAAATCAGTCACGGTAAGCTCCGCTCCTTTACCTACCAAAAAACGAGCGGTAGCCACTCCACCCCCCAAAATCCCCAACCCCATCATTAAAACTTTTTTATTTTTCAAATCCATCCTTGCGTCTAAATTAGCATATAAATCGAACGCTCGCCTCTCCCTTAGTAGGGAAAAAGCGAGCGCGAGTTGTGCTTAAGCCGTAGGCGGCCACGATGGATGTTCGTCTTCTTGTTGAATCTGGTGACTTGACCCAGACAGGGAGGGCACACCAGAGAAAGCTCTTTTCCGACGGACACGGCCACGCAAAATCGCAAACAACAAAACGATGATCGCGGCTATATGTAATCCAAAAATTACGACCGCTACAGAGTTGGAGATCGATGGCATGCTGGAACCTTTCTATAATATATTTTCCCACAAAATTTAAATTTTAAAACAAAGTAATAAACAACCAGCCCCCCACCTATGCGCAGGTGGGGGGCTTTAGATCCCCGGAGGGATAAACTACTTCCTGTTGACGAGAATCGGCTGCCCCTGCTTCATTATTTGATCGGACGAGCCAGACTGGCGAGCCAGAATTTGGGCCAGATTACGCCACTCTATAACACGCGGATCCTCATCAGATCCTGAGACTGCGTCGAGAATATCAGCGCACTTGCGATAGATACGGGCCGCTTGGTTTATTTGACCAGCAGTCATCGCGATGTGTGCCAATCGTGCGGCTGAAGCGACAGCCTCACGAGCAAGAGCAAAGTCATAGAGATTATAGGCGATGTGAGCCTTCCCTACAAACAAAAGCCCGCGAGTGTGAGCCTTAACCCCGTTCTTCAACATGGCCTTTTCGATACACTCGAGAGCATCCTTGTAACCCCCAAGGGCGACGAGAATGCTCTGGCGAATATCGAGTTGATCAGCCGTCATGCCGGTGTAACCGAGCATGTGATAAGTCATGTCGGAAAAACTCCGCATCCGTAGGTGACACCAGCCACCGAGCGGCGCCCAGGTCAAACCCCAAAGAGCCAGCCAAAAGAGCCCGCTTATGTTCTCGCACGCCTTTGCTTCATCGAGATGAGCTCTGGCGGTAGCCGCGATCGAGTAGTAAGTGCTCGACACAGCCGAGAAAGAGGCTGCACGAAGGGTTAACTCGGAAGATTTGCGATCCTTCCGATGCTTGCTGATAGCGGCAAAAAACAGCCGCAGTTTGGAGAGGAAGGAAGTCTCTCTCCAGGTCAGGTCATAAATAGTCGGCATACTGAAAGATCTCCCTTTCAAATCATGACATACAAGAAAAATAAAAACAAGTGTGCGTCGGAGTGGACTCGAACCACTGATGCCCATTGGGCGGGAGATTTACAGTCTCCTGGAATAGCCGCTATCCGACCGACGCGTCATTTACGATTCTAACAGATTCTCAAGTTTATTAAAAGACTAACAAAATAAAAATTATTTTGCAGGAGTAGCAAACAATTGGACTACGAACACCGCTTCCCTTCCTTTATAAATACCGGTCGAGGAAGCGATACCGATTTCGGTAAATTTGCTGTTTACTATATTGGCCCGATGAGTAGGCGAATTCATCCAAGCATTTTGGACATTTTCAGATTCATTAAAATTCACCGCCAAATTCTCCCCCGCTACGACATACTTGTAGTCTACAAGGTCGATCCAATACCAAGGAGTCTTACCATCGGGAGTGTTATGAGAAAAGTAGCCCTTCTTCGCCATATCGTCGGCTTTCATTTGAGCTGCTTTTTCGAGAATCGGGCTCACTTTTAATTCCGAAATATTGAGAAGGGTGCGATCGCGATTGGTAAGGCTTACTAAAACACTTCCATAGATAGAGGAGAGAGATTCGACAACATTGCCCCTAAAAGAAGTGGATAATGAGATACCCCCGATAAACAGGACAAGTACAGCTGAAAATATTTTGAGTAATAGTACTTCTCTTTTTTTCATAGCTCTTTTGACGTCTTTGAACACCCTCATATTATGCTAAATTATTATAAATTAATCAATCGACTCTACTTGCTCTACTCTTTCAGTAAATACCACAAGACGATCAGAATAAGTTTTGAGTCTAGGGATCCAGGTACCATCGCAAGTAATGAGGTTGAGGCGAGCTTCTTTCGCTGGACCAAATATTTCTATTTGTGGTTCGCTGTTGTAAGGAATTAGCTTCATACCAGTAACTTTGAAGAGAATCTTTTGCCCATCCTCATTTTCTACCTCTATCGTATTCCCTATCGTAAGATCTTTCAGTCGAGAGAAGATGGCGGGATTACCCTTCCCATTGTCGACATGTCCAGCAAAGACAGCATTACCTACTTCCCCCGGAGAAACGCCATGTTTATACCACCCAATTTCGTCGTAACCTTTAGGTACAGCCATGCTCCCTGAAGCTGCCTTACCTACCGGAACAATAGGAGCGTCGAGACCTATCTTTTCTATCCTCATTACGATCGGCTGAACCTTGACTGTTTGTTCACTTTCACTTTCAAGAGAAATGAGGGGTAAAATAGTTTCTGGTCTACTTTTTTCTGCCAAATTTTTCATGATGAGAAAAGTGGCGAGAAAAACCACAGCAGAATTTATAATGACCAGGGGAAATACTTTTTTATTTATATTAACGATTTGCATTTATTTGCGACAAAAGTTTTTGGTAATTAGCTAAAAGATTTTTAAGAAGATCTATAAGTTTTAGAATTTCATTTACATCATGATTTTCTTGTTCTACTTCTGATTTTGGTAAAGTGACAAACCCAGCGGCAAAATTACTTTCTTTACCTTCATAAAAACCGGCACTTATACCTATACCGACTTCAGTAAACTCAGCAGAGAGTAAAGTAGCCCGATGTGAAGGAGAACTCATCCATGCTTCTACAAGGGCTTCAGCACTATTTATATTGACAGCAAGTATTTCCCCCGCTTTGGAATACTGGTAATCTTGAGAAGAAAGCCAACCCCACGGTTTATTTTTGATAACTTCCGTGTGTGAAAGAAATCCTCTTACGGCTATCTCATCGGCTTTGGCTTTAGCTGCCCTATTCAAACTCTGTCTTGGAATGAAGACATGAAGATGTTGTTCATTACGAATTCTATTTATTTCAGATGCTACATTTGAAGAGGTAAGCGAAGAAGCCCGGGCCGAAAACGGTACTACAAAAATCACAAGGCAAACTAGAAAAGCTTTTTTAGAAAGCATAGTGGCTTGGAAATTAACACGGTAGAACTTTAGACCTTGAGGCTCTTTGAAGCTGTAATATTTACAATAGCCAAGAATAGAAACGACAGTAGGATTATTTGTAGAACAGAAGTAGTTTTTTCGGCATTTCCAGTGTTTGGAAGGCCAGGGATATCAGTCGTAGCACCTAATACATCACCCTCCGAAGCTCCTCCACCAATAAATGAGAAGTTTCTGTGGCCACCAAGTCCGCCTCCACCGCCTCCTCCACCATTGTCAGATATGGACGAAGCTACAGATGGGCCACCGTCATCAGGACCATTGTCAGTATCAGTTATTTGCTGTGTTTGAGTAGGCACGTTCCACGCTACACAGTAATAAGTATTACCGGCGATAAGATTATCCACCCTATCGTAGTTATCATAATTTAATACATCTACGTTACAGTAAATTTCAGCGCTTACTTCATCTTGAGGATCTAGTGGATCAGATTCGTTACCAGAAAGCCAACCACTAAATGGCAAGTAACCATTTTGAGTAACTTCCCTAATCCAAATATATGGATTTTCCACGACTGGAATAGTGACGCTCAAAGTAGTAGTACCAAATACATTAGTAGGACCAAAAGCTGTCCACGGAGAACCAGTTACACCGATATCGCTATCGCCCGGGTTTGATGCACCAGCTGGGGCCCATTCAAATGTCCATCCATCTTCAAAATGACAGCTTGAGTGAGCGGAAACCCAATCGGAAGCAGTAGTCGAAGTGATAGGAGAAACGCCGTCGCCTTCACCCCAATTTGGCAAGTCCCCTTCTTCAGTACAGACTATTTTTGCGGCTACAATAGTCGCGTTAGTAGGACATACTTCATTCCACACGGCTACATATGTATCACTACTAATGCTACTTAGCACGAGATCGGAAGTGGTAGTGGCCGCTCCCGAAGCATTGACGAAATTATTACCTACACCATATCCAGCAAATCTATATTTGCCTGGTGCGCACTCTGCCCCATAAGGAAGCACGTTGCTATTTTCACCTCCCACTTCCCCTTCAGTGACTTCATACACTGTTACATTGTTGTATTCGCTTACTATTGGTTCTGAATCTTCCTCGTAATTATTATCATCATTCAAGAGAAGGTCGCCGTTCCCCGCTCCAGTAATATTGAGTTTAAACGTCGGAGCACTATCACCTGTATAATCGGCTTCTCCACTTCCGACAATATATTTCTTGAAGAATACAGTTGACTCCTCTGGATTATTATTCTCATCACCAGGACAAAACTTGCTATCTATATAAAGGGCATAGATAACTCCTGCAGGATTTGTTTCTGAAGTACCTTCGTCAAGTTTCCAATTGTGGACTGTGATCTCAATAGTATTTAAGCCCATGTTGAGATACGAAGGATCGACGACATAATCAACGAAAGCGGCATAATTTGCTTCCACGGTAGTCGAAGCCACGATATTACCGTTGATGACAACTTTTGCTGTATTGTCAGAAGCCATAGAGAGCATGACGCTTTGAGGAATACCACTCACATTGAATGTTTTAGTAAAGACTTTTACTTCATCTTCAGTTGGGTTTTGTACTAGCGTGTCGCTCCAAATCCATTTAGCGCTAGTGGAAGTAGCTACCCACGCAGGGTGTGTCCATGTTTCGAAAGCATTATGTGTGTCAACCTGATCATCAGTGCCAGAGACTACGACCTCATCGTATTCAGTACAAGGATCCTCTTCTTCCTCAATACAGTACAAACTAACGTTGTCGAGAAATGTGCCCAGAGAATTTTGTGGACCAGCATCCTCAAAACTCAATGAGGCAGAACTGCCTGAAGCAGGAAGTAAGAAACTAAATCCGTTCCAAGTAGTGGAAGTGGCCATTATTGGCGAACCTGCGATAGGACTGCCTTCCCAAGAGACACCCAAAACATTGTCGGCCAAAGAAGTGTCAGGACGACCAGAGAAATCGAAACCTAATCGATAATTTTTACCTGGGATAGTATCCACAATTTGAGATATTTTTGTGGATCCACCTTGTCCAGCGTTACTTGGGCCATACCAATCACCATCAAGCTCTATATGTTGAGCTCCTTCCGAAGAACCGAAGATGCCACGATGGAATTCGAGACTTGGAGTAGGAGCACCGGAAGGATTTACCCAATTTATAGTCCAGCCTGGAACATTTTCAAAAATATTCCATGAATTGTCGGCAAGAGCTGGCTCTTCGAAGCTCCTATTAGTAATCAAATTCACCTCTGGATCGCAAACTAGTTGATTTTCACATTCAGTTTCTATCTTCACTACCATGTCGTTGTAATCCTCATCACCATCTACAAAAAGTAAATCCTCAAAAGCAACTATGTATTCATCAGAAAGAGGATTGTACACTGCGGCATGATCTTCACTCGTATTGAAACTATTGTCGCCTGGGACAGTAGAGTAAAGAGTAGCTGATGAGCCGTTGTGAGTACTGAAAGCAAATGATATTTCGTCAAGAGAGGGGAGCACCACAATCACAGGTGAAGAATAAAGTGGGGCGGCAAAATCAGGATGATCGTTGTGTTCGAAGAGAGCAACGAATGAAGCAGGGTTGCCATTTGTGTAGTAACCAAAGGCTGAAGGGTTGCCAGCAATAGCATCGAGTTGAGTTATTTTCAGAGTAACGTTATTCCCTGCGCCGTCCCAAACTTCATCTTCAGTTTGATCGACATTCGCATTGATCGTATATCCAGCATCAGTAATAATTTGCTGGAGAGGTTTTTCAGGACTTACTCCCAAAGTAACAGTATCGCCGCCTTCAGTATCAGGAAGCATACAAGAATTTACTGGCAAAGGCTGGGGTTCTGGGGTATCAGGTGGAGGAGGCGGAAGGACGGGAGCACATTGATTGACGTTGGTTTGAAAACCTTCATCGTTCGGACAAACATCAAGTTCAGCAGCAATCGCTATCTGATCAAGGCGAAAAAATTCAGTATTAGCGTTCATAGAATTTCTAAATCGGAGTAGGAAATGAGAGTTGTTAACCGAGCTGGAAAGTATTTTTTCTTCGTGGGTCCAACCTGCATCGCCAAATAAATCATGTTCTGCGATTTCATTCCAGCCTGACGCGTCAGAACATGCACCGCCTACTTTATATTCGACAAAACCACTGTCGTTAGAATCATCATTATTAGTATCTTCAGCACCATCATCAGTCCTCCAGTAATAATAAAGAGTTAAAGATGCGTAATCTGTAGCATTTATATCACGACAAATATAACCATCATCATCTGTCAAATCGTCAGGAGAATCATCAGCTATTTTTACAAATCGAACGTCCCCTATTTCAGGACTTGCAGTATCACTGCCACTACCAGGATTAATTACTACTGTACCTGCCTCATGTCTTTCCCAACCAGGAACATCCGTCAGGTCGCCCCCCAATCCAAAAGACTCGACAAAAATAGGAACAGGAGCGGCTCCCACTGAAATAGGTAGAACGAAAGCTAAGGAAGCAAGAGCAAAAAAACCAAACAGAATCTTTGATGAATAGTTCTTCATATTAATTTTATACAATAATTAAATTTAGCAAAAACGATTAAATAGCCTTTCTAAAGCTCATAATAGTTCTTATAGTTCTACCACGAATTACCCATACAAAGCAAGCCCCAAATAAAGGGTGTGAATAAACCAAAATTTATTAGACGTGCATACCAACTGTTTCCTCCAGGATTTCTTTATCTATAAGAGTGCCTCCCCTACCTTTTTTTACTTCAAAAGTAAGTTCCTCACTAGAGGGCGAGATTTTTTTCAAGCCAACAGTCACAACCCCTCCCTTCGAAATACCTTTTGAAACTATGAGGGAAGCCAGCGGGTTAAGAATTTTATTCTGTATCAATCGCTTTAGTGGACGAGCTCCATATTGTGGATTATAGCCTTCCCGACCTAGGTAATCGAGAGCTTCCTCCGAAATACTGAGTTCTATTTCTTTATCGATAAGCCTTTGGCGCACAATTTCAATCTGCAACTCGACAATTTTGCGCACCGCTTCTTTTGATAAAATATCGAAAACAACAAGTTCATCCAAACGATTCAGGAATTCTGGACGGAAATAATCTTTCAGCGATTCCATCACTTTATCCTTCACATTTTCATATTCAGCTTTTTCACTACCACGGTCACCAAAGCCTAGTTTCTCCATTTTTTCTATATGCTGAGCACCAATGTTTGACGTCATAATGATGATAGTGTTTTTGAAATTCACCACTCGACCCTTTGAGTCAGTCAGCCTACCGTTATCCAGAACCTGCAAAAGCACATTGAAAACTTCAGGGTGAGCCTTCTCGATTTCATCAAAAAGGATGATGGCATAAGGCCTATGGCGCACAGTTTCAGTAAGGCCTCCGGCTTCATCATAACCGACATAACCAGGAGGAGCTCCGATCAGTTTGGAAACGGAATGCTTTTCCATAAATTCCGACATGTCGACACGAATAAGAGCCTTCTCGTCGTTAAACATAAATTCAGCTAGTGCCTTGGTCAATTCCGTTTTACCCACTCCAGTAGGACCGAGAAATATGAACGAGCCGATTGGCCTATTTGGGTCGGAAATACCCGCACGACTTCTCTTTATTGTTTCAGAAATTTTCTTTACAGCTTCAGATTGACCGACGATTCTTTTACTCAATTCTTCCTCCATGCGGACTAGTTTCTCAGCCTCACGTTCCATCATGCGAGAAACTGGTATGCCGGTCCAACGAGCGACAATTTCAGCAATATCATTCTCAGTAATTTCTTCCTTCAAAATGCGACGTGAGCTCTGAAGCCTTTTCAAGCGTTTAGTTTTTAAATCAAGCTCTTTCTCTAAAGCAGGAAGCCGGCCATAACGGATTTCAGCCGCCTTGGAAAGATCGGCTCTAGCTTCAGCGGCTTCAGCCTCGAGGCGCAAAGTTTCAAGTTCTTTCTTGATAGTCTTCATGTCAGTTACCGTCTCCTTTTCATTCTTCCATTTCAAATCAATTTCCGAAGTTTTCTCTTTCAAATCGGCCACCTCTTTATCGATCTCTTTCAAACGATTTTTTATTTTGCCGTTTTTACCAACAGTTTCATTTTTGAGCGCTTCTCTCTCGATTTCAAGCTTCATTATTTTCGACTGAGCCTCTTGTAAAGGCGCCGGCATATTCTCTAAAGAAATCTTCAAGTGTGAAGCGGCTTCGTCGATGAGGTCGACAGCTTTGTCGGGCAGAAACCTATCAGTAATATAGCGAGAGGAGAGATTGACCGCGCTTCGAATAGCATCGTCGGTAATACGCACCCCATGATAGAGCTCGTATTTTTCTTTCAGTCCTCGCAAGATAGTAATAGCATCTTCAATAGAAGGTTCGTTTACATATACCGGCTGGAAACGCCTGGTCAGAGCCATGTCTTTTTCGATATGCTTTTGATATTCCTTGGTGGTAGTAGCACCGATAGCACGAAGCTCACCGCGAGCTAGAGGAGGCTTCAGCATATTCGAAGCATCCATAGAGCCCTCGGCTGAGCCAGCACCGACGATGGTGTGGATTTCATCGATAAATAAAATTATCTTGCCTTCTGAACGTTCTACTTCTTTTATTATATTTTTGAGCCTCTCCTCAAATTCACCACGAAATTTGGTGCCCGCAATAAGCAAGCCAAGATCGAGAGAAACAAGCTCTTTATCTTTAAGGGACTCCGGCACATTACCCGAAGCCATGCGCACAGCCAAACCTTCAACAATAGCGGTTTTACCCACACCAGCTTCACCGATAAGCATAGGATTATTTTTAGTTCGACGAGAAAGAATTTGAATTATCCTAGAAATCTCCTCGTCACGGCCGATCACAGGATCAAGCTTATTTTTCTTGGCCAGTTCAGTCAAAGAACGAGTAAATTTGAGGATGGTTCTATTTTTCTTTGGTTCTTTGGCGACGTCCGCCCCCTTCGATTGTTTTATTTCTTGAAGCACACGCAGGAGCTGATCGTGATCGATTTTAAAACTCTTTAATATGTCACCCGCAGTATTTTGAATGTCCAGGATAGAAATGAATAGATGCTCAGTCGAAACATATTCATCACCCATACTTTGAGCCACCTTACCTGAATGTTCTATTATATGAGCCAGCTCTGGCGCGAGATAAATTTGATATGAAGGAGTAGTAACTCTTTCAGAATTGTAGGTCTCGATATTTTCGAGAACGATATCAACGAGGAGAGAAGTGTCTACATTTAACCTTTCCAAAATAGATAGCACGATGCTTTCCTCTTGTGTAAGGAGGGCAGCAAGAAGATGGGAAGGGTTAACATGATTTTGACCACGTTCAATAGCAAACTCGTGCGCTTTACGCACTGCCTCTTTTGCCTTAGTGGTAAAATGTGTGAATGGTGGCATAGCCGCCATTATAACATAATTTACCTATTGAGAAAGTGCTTTTAGAGCTTCTGCGAGCAACTCTTTTACTGTATTTATAGAGGTATACGAAAGAGTAGTATCAGCTTCGAGAGATGCGGCTTCCATGCCCATTATTTCGCCATTTAGGTTGAGAAGAGGACTACCGACTTGAGAGCGCGATTTTGGTATGTCACTTAAAATTTCTTCGCCTAATTGAGCCACTCTACCTATAGCGACTGAGTTGCTGGTTTTACCTCCGACAGCAATAATTGTTTGTCCAAGTTTGAGTGAATTTGGGTTACCTAAAACAGCCGATTCTAAATTATAATTATCATTTAAAGACTTACCTATTTTCATAAATACAAAACCTGAGTTTTCATACGATTTGATTACATCAAAAATTTTACCGTCATGGAAATGGACAGAGTAAGTTGCATTTTGGGAAAAATTCCTCTCATCCATCACCACTACTTCACTACTCACTACCAAACCAAGACCTGACAGTATTTCGACTCCATCAAAACCGGCTGTTTTCACCCTAACGATAGATTTAGCGTTTTTCTCGATTGATTCTAGTATTAAATTTTCTTCGTTTACCACTTGAATCTCACGTACAACTTCGCCAGGGGCGCCTCCTTCAGCGGGAACCACTTTTTCGATAGTCCTCTCGACTACTCTATTTATAGTTTGGGTTACTTCTACAGGCGCTTCCTGAAGTAAGGTGTAAGTAATAATGCCAGTCGCAATACTAGTAACGAAAGCTACAAGCAAGGTAAGAAGGATGAGTTGATGTTTATTTAAATCTTCAAGATTGGACATTGCGAATATTATAGCAAAATATTTTTTAGTGTCCTAACTAGCTTGCCCACATCAGATTTTTTGGTTTCGCGACCGAAGGTGAAGCGGAGAGAGGAAGAAGCACATTCGGGTTTACCGATGGAAGAAATAACATAAGACGAATTTTCAAGTTTTAAACTATTACAAGCAGAAGCGGCAGAGATGGAGAAACCGAGAGTATCCAATTTTATGACCAAGAATTCCGAATCTATATTTTTAAAACAGATATTTACATTATTGGGCAATCTATTTTCCTGGTCACCGTTTATAGACGAGCCAGGGATTTGGGAAAGAATTTTATCGATAGCGTAATCGCGAAGTTCTGTGAGGCGTTCGGATTCAGATTCGCGAAATGAGCTTGCGATTTTCAAAGCTTCAGAGAGGCCGAGAGCTGAAATAGCATTTTCTGTGCCCGGCCTCAAACCTTTTTCCTGACCTCCACCAAAAATAATCGGGTCTATTTTTACCCCATGCTTTATGACAAGAACTCCAGCCCCTCGAGGGCCATACATTTTTATACCGTCTATCATTAAAATATCCGTACCCAATCTTTCTATTGAAACATCTTCATATAAAACACTTTGACAAGCGTCCACAAATAAATACGGACTACTTATGTGTAGATGGTCATCTTCTACACATTTGCGAAGTCTAAAATCTTTAATTATACGAGAGACTTCTCGGACGGGTTGGATAGTGCCGATCTCATTGTTCGCATGCATGAGGCATACCAGCACAGTATTTTCTTTTATTTCTTTTTCTATTGATTTCGGGTTTACTATTCCCCTCTCATCAGGATAAATTAAACTTATTTCAGCCCCACTATTTTTTACAGTTTCTAAAACGGCTGGATGTTCGAAAGAAGAACAAATGACATGCGCATTTTTATGAGCCTTCAAAATTCCCTGGATAGCAATGTTTGCCGACTCGGTCCCTCCGCTTGTAAAATAAACTTCTTCACTACGGCAATGCAAAATGTAAGCGATTTCTTTCCTAGCCTTTTCCAAAACATCTTTAGCTTTTTCTCCTTCCTCATGAAGCGAAGAAGGATTAGCCCATAAAGAATCCTCCGCTTTTTTCATAAGAGAAGAGACCCCTTTATCAATAGGGGTGGCAGCTGCGTAATCTAAATAGATCCGTTTTTCTTTAATTTTCACAATTGATACATTAACTCATTATTTAAAAATTGGAAATTAAAAACTGGAAATTTCAAGCAAAATAAGTATAATTTCCGAGTGAACACCGAAACCTCAAAAAAAATCCCTAGACCTCCTATCGTGGTAATTATGGGTCATATCGACCATGGCAAATCAAGCCTCCTTGATTACATCAGAAAAACAAAAGTGGTCGACAAGGAAGCCGGCGGTATAACTCAGCACATTTCAGCTTATGAAGCGATAGTGGAATTGGGAAAGGGAGAAAAAAGAAGCATCACCTTCCTTGACACTCCTGGGCATGAGGCCTTCCATTCGGTCAGAAAAAGTGGCTCCAAAGTGGCCGATATTGCGGTGGTGATAGTTTCAGCTGAAGATGGCGTAAAGCAACAGACCATAGAAGTCCTCGATCGAGTGAAGGAAGATAAAATTCCTTTCATAATAGCTATAAATAAAATAGATAAACCGAACGCAAACATAGATAAAACTAAACAAGAATTGGCCGAGAAAGAAATTTTTGTCGAAGGCTGGGGAGGCACGGTACCTTTCGTCCCCATTTCAGCTAAAACAGGTGAAGGAGTGGAAGAACTTTTAGAAACTATCCTACTTCAAGGCGACATGGAAGAACTCACGGGCGATCCTCTTACTCAGGCTTCAGGATTTGTGATAGAGAGTAATAGAGATTCGAGAAAAGGAGTAGTCGCTACTCTTATAATCAGAAACGGCACTTTGAAAAAAGGGATGTTTGTAAGTAGTGGGAGTTGTATGGCGCCAGTAAGGATGATCGAGGATTTTATAGGTAAGGTTATAGATACGGCTTCTCTATCAAAGCCAATAAGATTAAACGGTTGGGATAATGCTCCAGCTCCAGGTAGCCTTTTTATGTCTCACCTTTCTAAACAGGAAGCAGAAAAAGCGGTCGAAGAGTATCTGGCCACATCCAAAAATACAATAAGAGCAACGGAAGATTCATCAGTAGAATTTATTCCGGTGGCTATAAAAGCCGATACTTTAGGTTCGCTCTCCGCCATAGAACATGAATTCAAAAAAATGAATACTGAAAAAATTATAATAAAAATTATTTCTTCAGGAGTGGGGTTAGTACAAGAAAGTGACGTGAAGTTGGGTATGGCATCTCAAGGCACACTCATCGTGGGTTTTGGAGTGAAAGTCGACGGAGGAGCAAAAGATTTGGCTTTGAGAAATAATGTGGAAGTAAAAACTTTTGACATCATATATGAGCTTACAGATTGGGTAAAAAATATTCTTATAGAAAGAACCCCAAAAGAAGAAGTGGATGAAATCACAGGTACAGCAAAAATCTTAAAGGTATTTAGCGTCAACAAAAATAAACAGGTGGTAGGTGGCAAAGTGGAGTCAGGTGAAATAAAAGTAAATGACGCGCTTAAAATAATAAGACGTGAAGTGGAAATCGGCGAAGGTAGAGTGCGTGAATTACAGACTCAGAAAAATAAAACTTCATTGGTGAACGAAGGTTTAGAATTTGGTACTTTGATAGAATCTAAGATTGAAATCGCCCCGGGAGATAAAATCGCCGCTCACTCGAGAGTAACAAGGTAAAATTTTCAAGCATTATGTCCATACAAAAAGACATGCGATTGGCCGAATCACTGCGAGAGATGGCAGCCCAATATTTACAAATAGAATCAAACGGCACTTCGCTTATCACCGTCACCCGGGTAGAAGTTTTAAATAGAGGCAAAAGAGCTATAGTATATTTTACCGTGCTTCCAGATTCACCCGCTCGAATGACTGAAGTCATTCAGTCGGGCGGGGAAGAAAGTAAGGTATTAAAGTTTGTCCAAAGAAAAAGATCAGATTTTAGAAAATACATAATAGATAAAAAAATTGTCGGATTCGCCCCCTCAATCGAATTTCAAATAGATATCGGTGAAAAAAATAGACAGAGAATTGATGAACTTTCCAATCTTGATACTCAAGCCCAAAACCTATAAGCTAAAGGTGTAAGTCAAATAAGGCCACGTAGCCAAGTAGTAAGGCATTTCTCTGCAAAAGAAATATACGCGAGTGCGATTCTCGCCGTGGCCTCCGCCATTTTTTAAGAAGCAATGGGACTATAAAAAATGAGCGTCCCGAGAAGTTGAAAATCTTCGCGGGGCAGAAGTTTCAGCGCCTGGGTGGTGGAATGGTATACACGAGGGACTTAAAATCCCTTGCCCTCAACGGCTTGTGAGTTCGAGTCTCACCCCAGGCACCATTAGGGAACTCATCGGTTTTTTGGAAGCCAAAATGCGGGACGCGCGAAGCGCGTCCCAAGGATTCCCGCCGAATTTTCCAAACGAATTCAGAATTTTTGGCGCGCTTGCGCGCACTAATTTTTCGCCAAGGAGGAGGTTCGAGCCAAAGATTTCTTTGGCACAGACCTTTTTAGCAAAAAGGTCTGAATCAGAAGCGATTTTGTCCAATCCCTGTACGACAGTTAACCAATTTTGGAAAGGTTCGAGCCAAGTATTTTGTTTGCGTGAAAGAGATGACATTTCTTCATCGAGCGACTTCTTCCGAAGTAACAATTTTGCTTTTTCATCGCGATATATTTCTCGCTCAATATCTTGTTCTAAATATCCATTAAGAAGTCGCTCCAGTTTGATGTTGATAGTAGAAATGGCATCTTGTTTTTCTTTCACGCAAACAGCCAAAGACTGGGCGGATTTTCCGTGGTCTTGCAAAGCAAGACGATTGAGTTCCTCCGCCCAGTCTTTGGGTAAAGAAACTTTTTGAATGAGAGATGATAACTGGCGATCCAATTCTTCCTGTCTGATACAAGGTTCGGGACAATCAAAATCTTTTCGTTTTTTAGAACAATGATAGTAAATATACTCGTGGACATTTCCATTTTTCTGCTTCTTAACCTTGTATTCGCCAGTTATCATCATTCCGCATGAAGCACAGGAAATAAGTCCACAAAATGGTTGAGGTTCATTTTGTGGTTTTCTTTCAGGTTGTCCGCGAAACTTCAACATTGCCTGTGCTTCATCAAAAAGTTTCTTTGAAATGATTGGCTCGTGCTTACCTTCGTGGATTTCACCACCATACTTAAACAAACCGATGTAAAATGGATTTGAGAGGATAAAAGACGCTTTGGTTTTGGAGATTCTCTTTCCGGTTCTAGTGGTAACGCCGGATTTCGCCAAAAAAGTTGATACATCTTCCAGTCGCATATTACCTTTCGTGTATTTTTCAAAAGCCAAGCGAACGATACGAGATTTTTTCTTTTCCACCACAATCGTCTTTGTTCGTGAATCGTTGAGATACCCCAGAGGAGCTTGGCTTGGAAATATTCCCATGCGTACTTTTTGGCGAAGTCCGCGTTTCGTATTTTCGGAAAGAGAATCTACATAGTATTTGCTTTGTACAAACGCCATGGAAAGCGTAAATTTGCCCTGTGGCGTACTTTCAAACCAAAACTGTGGGAACTTTAGGCTCGCAAGCAATCCGATGTCTAAAAAGTAGACAATCTTTCCACCGTCCACCGAATTGCGGGCTAAACGATCAGGGTGCCAAGAGAGAATACAATCTGCATCGCCCTTTTCGACACGCTTCATCATTTCATTAAAAATAGGACGACCTGGAACTTTGGCAGATTGTTTTTCGATAAACTCTTGGGCGATGTTCAGATTTTCTCTCTTGGCAAACTCCCGCAATTCGGTAAGTTGTGCGTCAATTGATAAAACCTGTTTGTCTTCGACATCGGTTGACTTGCGAGCATACAAAAAGTATTTTTGCATAATATTTTTGGAACAGGAATAGCTACACTGGTGCAGACAATTCAACGTTAATCAAATTGTTACCAATGTAGCTATTCCTGCTGATTAACTAATAATAATTGTCTGCGTAGCCAGTATACCACTTTTGAAAAAAGGACAAAAATTCTTTTTGTATCAAAGCAAATACTATGTCAAAATTGCTTCTGATTTCGAACCTGCTTCTTGGCGAAAAATTAGTGCGCGCAAGCGCGCCAAAAATTCTGAATTCGTTTGGAAAATTCGGCGGGAATCCTTGGGACGCGCTTCGCGCGTCCCGCATTTTGGCTTCCAAAAAACCGTTGAGTTCCCTATTGGTGTCTCTATTGTACCAAGTTAGAACCTATTTTCAAAATAAATAAAGCGGACGAATTTTTGCGAAACAATTTTTCTGGGGAAAAGGATTCGCAAAAATTCGGCTAATGTTTTCTGAAATTCGGTC
>Ga0209542_10005647_pt1 | contig 24830 bp, 31 predicted proteins | sample RifCSPhighO2_01_FD_184028 | JGI IMG/M metagenome (GOLD analysis project Ga0209542, IMG submission 184028) | Soil microbial communities from Rifle, Colorado - Rifle CSP2_plank highO2_0.1 (SPAdes) (version 2) | ecosystem: Environmental > Terrestrial > Deep subsurface > Rock core/Sediment ...
CTTTCTAAAAACGGCTGAAAAAGCGTTCAATGAGAAAAAAGGTCGGCTCGAACCTGAAAATAGCTTGATAACTCGGGATAATACCACTCTTTCGAAAAACGATTCCGATATGGAGCGGGATAGGGGAATTGGACCCCTTACATCCACTTTGGAAAAGTGGCGTTCTACCGGTGAACTAATCCCGCAGTATGGTCTATTTTACCTGGGTTCTTCTGTCAGGACAAGCAGCTCTTTCATAGCCATCTCTGGCTGCCCTAAAATTCCATTGTCCAACCCCCTCTTTGTACAGAATTTCTTTCCAACTCACCTCTCCATATATATCTTTTCATATCTCCAGTGCACTCAGTTTTATCCAACTCTCCATTAAAAAGAGCAAGTGGATTTGGACTATCTCCACTACAACCTGTAACTACTGCAGCGGCTATACCAAGCCCTATTATTTTAATTTTGGCCTCCATTGACATATAAGCTCTGGATTATACCAAAAAACCAATCTTTTAGCGCCTCCCACCATGATTTTCTAACATTTAAGGGTTCTCTTTCATAATATTCTAGGTTTGTTTTAAGGATTAAACCAGAAATTGTAAAATTTTCTCCATCAATTGAAATATCTCTTGGCAGAAACTCTACTTTCCTATTTTCCCCCTTGGAATTGGTATAAGTTATAGAAACCTTATCAGATCCTTGAGTTACCTTAAGGCTTGTTTCCTGACCTTCATCTATGTAAAAACTTTTTCCATTGGCCACATCATCCACACTGCTTATAAAAGAGTTAATAAAATTGATCCGGCTGCAGCTTTTAAGCAAGCAAGGCTCCTCGCTGTTATTATATTCTCTTAAATCCCTAATCCTGATCCCCTTTTTATCAAAGAAAAGAGCTGTTCTATAGTAAGGATTCATAAACCAAACTACTTTGTAATTTGGATCAAGGGGGTTTTGGGCAAAGAAGGTCATCTGAGGAGAAATGCCTGGGAAAATTGCCTTATATCTTTGGGCAAAGTCACTCATTGTGGTAATTGTCAACTCTCCCCTGCCTGCTCTTTCTGCTGCACTTTTAATTTGTCTTTCATACTCCCCCTTATATTTATTCCAGTTATATGAATTTTCCAATCCAATAGTCAGCTGAGCTATTTTATTATCTGTTTTAGTATAAATATCTAAAAGTTTATTAAAGTAGTTAATATCTAAATCCCAGAAGTCTATATAATCATTAGCCTGCACACTATATGTACTTTCCTCAACTGCTTTGCCATAGCCGTTATATGGATCTCTGGCCGCCCACTGAGTTATCACCACTGGAATTTTATCCCCCGGTGATTGAGCAGGCAAAAGTGTATTTTTCCTAAATGGGTAATATGGAGCTCCAAAGTATTGGCCCCAGATTCTATAGTTATCTGTAGAGTATTGGTCAGCCACAATCATGGCCGCCGCTACCCCATATTTTTTGTTCATATACTCTAAAGAATTAGCATCAATCCACCAGGCCCCAACTGATTTAGGGAAAATTCCAAAAGTTTTTTTAAATTCTGTAAAAAAAGCATCAATTATTTTTTTCCTATCCTCAGGAGAATAGCCTGTTAGAAAAACACTTTCAGGATCATGCCAGCTGTTGGATTTATGATAGGCAACCCCAGAAGCATTAGTCAGGGTAGGAGTTACTTCCAAAAAAGCCCCTAGTTCATGCTTTGAATTCTTCTTAAGAAGATCAGTTATATCTTTTTCTGAAAAAACATCAAAACGGATTAAAAAAGTGGCAGCAACTTTTTGAGAATTAATTATTTCCATTTGGGAAATTACTGCGTCTATCGGTTTTTGATTTTTTTGATCCCAAAATTCCGCTCCCCGGATTGGGTTTACTATAGTCAAATAGGCGTTAGTTTTTGCACCAATAGAAGTTGGGATTATCAAAAGGAAGAGAACAAAAAGAATTATTTTTAGAAAGCCTTGCATAATTTCTACACTAGAATTAATATTACCATATGCTCAATTTACTGAATAAGCGTTCTCCTGCTTTTTGGATCTTTTTAAGTCTAGGATTTATAATATTTACCAATCAGCTCCACTACTTTTATCAGGATGAATTCGAAAATATTTTAGGAGGAAGGTACCTACTTTCCTTAAGATTTCCTTATGCAGATTTTTTTACCCATCACAATCCGGGAGCTTTCTTTTTATCAGGGGTCATTAATATATTGTCAGGTGAATCATTTGTCAGGTTTAGAATTTTGCTTGGGATAGTATTTTTAGCCTCTTATATCACCTTTTATCTTTATGTTAAAAAAAGATTTGGTAACCTAGAAGCAAAATTGCTGTTAATATTTTATTTCTTCATCACCTTTGGAGCCACTTTTTTCTGGGGACATATGCTTTTGGCAGACAGCCTTTCAGCTTATCTTTTGACTCCTGCATATATGATTTGTCTTCTTTTGGCCTTAAAAGGTGAGGCTTTAACTAAAAAAGATATTTATATTGTATCTGCCCTTACTTTTTCTACTATACTCACCTCCCTAACTCAAGCTTATTCCTGTTTCTTGATTTATATCTTTTTAACTGTCTGGAATTTTAAATTTAACACCTTTAAGTGGCGGAGCTTCTTTTTAATAACACTCTTACCTTACCTGGTGTTTGTAATTTATCTGCTTGTAAGCAGAAGCATTATAGAATATTTCCGTCAGGCCATAGAATTTAATGCCCAATATTATGTTCAACTGCCTGATAATGTCTCTCCTAAAAATCCCTTAAGAGTGGCAGTGGTATTTATTGTAAAGTTTTTTGAGAATTTTAAATCAGCTTTTTTGCAAGTTAAGGATGTATCAATAGGAGCGCCTTTTATACATGCTTTAGTATTATCAAATGTTTCTTTGATGATTTATTTAGGTTTGAAGCGTAAGTTTTATTTACTTACTTTTGTCTTTATATTTTTGGCGTTTATAAATGCCAGAGGAAATCCCTATACCACCTCTGAAACAGATTATCAGGCAATTGTTTATCATTTTATCTCTATATTTAATGGACTCCTTGCTATGTATTTACTTTGGAAAGAAGCTAATTTTACACAATTACCTTCTAAAAGGTTTCTGCTAAATGCACTTATTCTGCTTTTAGGGATTTATCAAATTGCCCTATTTCTTCTTTTTGTTGATAAATGGCAGGATAAAACATATAGAAAATATATGGGGACTCAGGCCTTAATTTATGATAGACCAACAATTGCAGCTGCTTTAAATGATTTAATACCAAAAAATGAACACTACCTCATAGCTCCTTTTGATTTTGAAAATCAGATTTATATGAAGTCAAAACCTGCCACAAAATATATTGTAATTTTGCCTGGAATGGATAAGTCAGAAAGAATTCAGAGCGAGGTTTTGGCAGATTTAAAGAAAAATAAACCAAAAATTTTAGTTTTTAATACAGAGTTAAGTATTTATCAAGCTTATCCTGGACAATTTTTACAGAATTTTATTAAGGAAGAGTATATAAACCTAGCAGCTATGGGAGTTCCTTGTAATGGTTTTAACACTAAACAAAAATGGTATGGTGATTATGATTTTGAAAGACATTTTTTCTTAGATAAATCAAAGAAGGATACTATTTGGAATCAGATGTTGGAGAAAGGCTATCTTTATCCAATTTCTCAAGAAGAAGTTAAAAAGATTCCTTTATGTAACCCAACACCATCCTAAATTAGAGATTTTTTAGATCAGCATCAACAGTGGCAAAATCACCATCTGTACTTTCAATTTCAATTGAATTGGCATCAGACTCTAAGTTATTAATAGGTACAGGAGTTGGGGAAGCCTGAGTTGTTGTCTGCGGCAAATCTTCAGGAGCTTCATTTTTTTGACTGCTCAAATAAAAGTAAACTCCCCCTAAAATTAGAAGCAGGACAACCAATCCTATAATTATCCAAAGTTTGGTTTTTCCACCACCACTCTCTGGTGTTGGGACTGCAGCAGGCTGAGGGGTTTCCGGTATGACAGGTGCTGCAGGGGGTACCTGAGAATTAGAGTTGTCCACTAGCTGTTGCCTCCCTTGCTCCTGATTTTGCTGTTCTTATGGCTTTTATGACTGATTGTTTGGCATCAATGATTAACTTTCTTAAAGCTAAAAGATCTTTGTGTAAAAGATCCCTTTGAGCCTTTGCATCTATCTTGATTCTGCTTTCAGATGACACCACAATAGTGTAATCCTTCTCTGTCTGAGCAGTTACAGCCGCAGACGTTGTGGCGATAACTGATTTAGAAGATGCTATGGCGGCTAAAGCAGCACTCTTATCTTTAACATCAGGACTTCCTGAGTTGACCCTTTCTTCTAATTTCTGCAGAAGTACTAACATTTTATCTAAATGTTTTTGCATGCTGGCAGTTCTGTTTTCATTTATGTTATTTAAATTCTCATTTATTCTGGCAGCAGCTGTAGCTTTTTTTTGATTTTTAAAAGCATTCAGCCTTGTTCTTAAAGCAGCCTCTTTTGTGGCTATTCTTGTTCTTTTATCATCAAGCCTTTGAGCTATATTTTCTTTTCTTGTTTCAATTTTTTCTTTCACAGCCTCTCTTCGGGTTGTAGAAGAAGAGCTAGAATCCTGAGCAATTACAGGGTAAGCAGCTATTGCAAGTAAAACAAGAAAGCAAACAAGATAAGTGAAGCGGGTTAAAGTAAGTATCCTGGCAGACATTTCAACTACTGTAACAAACCATATAGCTATTTGTCAAGGTGACACGCACCTGTTAAAATTAGAGAATGCGCCCGTAGCTCAACGGATAGAGCAAATGAATTCTAATCATTAGGTTGTGGGTTCGATTCCCGCCGGGCGTACTTAAGGGGGACTTTAGGTTGTTAGGATAAGATAAACTACTCTTCAATATAAACAAACTGTCCTGTTTCATCAAATTTAACGGATTTAAATAGACTAAGAAATCCATCACGTCCCAACAAAGGCATCATCTGTTGAGGACTAAAATCTGCTTCAGTCTGATATTCCTTAGTACCTAGCCAGATATTAATTTTAGCTGGGTAAGCATCAATGTATCCTTTACCAATACCATATATTCTTCTTTGTTTAAGCTTTTTGAAATTTATGCCTGCACCTATAGCAAACTGTATTGGGAATAAATTTCTATCAGACCCTGAATCTATAAGGGCGTCAAAATATCGAGATATTTGACCATGATCCTTTGAGATCCTTATTGCTATCATTGGACGATAAATCTCGCCAACTATACCAGTTTTCGGATCTTGAAATGGCTGAGGCAAATAAGAATATCCTGTCACCTTAGCCATTTTGTGAGCCTAAAGGCGAAATATTGCCATTAAAAGGCATAACATAGTGCAAAATTACATCTTTTTCTTTAGTTTTTGTTAAGACTTTATTTAGTTGGTCTATAGTATTTGCTGCATGCAGCACCTTATTCCTATTACTATTTAAGGCCACCCATTTATTTTCATATTTTAGGAGTATATTTGCTTTCATAAAGTTTATTATACAACATATTAGCAAGATCCAAATCATCAGTCTAACCTTTTCTGACTTTAATATAATTGCATTAACTGGTGCAGCCAAGCTAGAAATGATTCAAATAAAACTGCATCCGGGGTACAAAAAGAGGCAAGAATAGCAGCCGTCTGACTGTAATCCTTGCCTCCTTAATTTATCTAAACTCCAATTATTTAGTACTTTCCTCTTTAGTACTTTTATCTTCTTCTGTCTGCCCCATTTCACCTTGATTTATATCATGGTAAACTGGCTGATCTTGATCTTTTTGTGTCTGATCTTGATCCTGACTCTGACCTTGATCCTGTTTTTGATTCATAATTTCACCTCCTTCCTTTTCCGTCTGAATCTCCAGTCTACTTTTTATCCTTAATAAAAAAACAAAAATTGGGTAAGGATTATGCAAGACCCAAAAAACTAGTAGTTTTGTAATAACTATGTAATAGTTGGGCATAATCTATTGCCTTTGTAAGAAAATCCTGTATAATCCATGTAAGAGATTTAGGAAACTCTCTTGATCTAAAGAATAAGAATGGTAAATAAAATACTTGTGGTTGAGGATGATTTAGGATTGCAGAAATACTTAAAAGAGTTATTCTTAAACAATCAATATTCTGTACAGGTTGCCTCAGATGGAGTTTCTGCATTAAATAATTTGGAAAAAGTCCCACCTGATTTAGTTATTTTGGATTTAGGACTTCCTGATATGACTGGTCAATCTGTGGTAGTGGAACTTAGAAAAAAACATCCAAACCTACCTGTAATAATTTTAACTGCTAAAGATACTACCACTGACATTGTAGAGGGCCTTAATATGGGGGCTGATGACTATATGACCAAACCCTTTGTAGCAGATGAATTACTGGCAAGGGTGAAGGTCAGATTCAGAAGCAATGGTGAGATTGATAATAAGCTTAAAATTGCTGACTTGGAGCTGGATGATAGGGCTTTAGAGGTTAAAAGAGGAGGAAAACTTATTCAGCTTACTCCTCAGGAATTTAAGCTTTTAGAATATTTAATGCATAATAAAGGTAGAGTTCTAACTAGGGATATGATTTTAAATAGAGTTTGGCTCTATTCTCAGGATATAGAAACAAGAGTGGTGGATGTTTATATGGGCTACTTAAGGAAGAAAATTGATGCTGATTATCCAAAAAAACTTATCCACTCTGTCAGAGGCTTTGGCTATATGATCAAAGAGTAATTATTTAAGCTGCCAAGCTCTCAATCCAAATTCTTGGATCCCAAAGTATTTCTCTTTCTGAATCATGAGCAGAAATTACAACAATAGACCTCTCAGCATAAAAACCTAACTCAGCAAAATACTCCAACATGTGGGCTGCACTTATTTTAAGGCTTTGTATTTTGTTTTCTTTAGTAGGATCTAATAAATCTTCATGCAGACTGCTTGAGGATTCCTCTCTATTCTTTATAGGGTCAGGCACTACTATACTTTCAATGGCTATTTCCCTCCCCTTTGCCCAAAGCAGATCCTCTACCCTTATTTGTCTAGCCATTAAATCAGCTCTATCTGGAGTAGCCTGTTTTTGATAACTCCTTTTTATCTTTCTTCCATTTTCAGGGGTATACTCCACACCTAAAGTTCTAATTGGAGGTTCACTTGACTGCAATACCTCAAAAACCTGATGATCCAGAGCTTCAACAACCTTTTGTCTGGTGAGATTGGCAGACTCTATATTCTCTTCATCAGGCACTATTCCAATAACCCTGGCGTGCGGGTTTTTTCCTAACCATTCAAGGGCAAAACCACCTCTATCAAGATTGTCAGCACCGCGCAGCATTGGAGCCTCAGCTACTACTAGTTTGCTAGGATCACCTTTTGTTTCTCTTAGTTTTCTTTGAATAATTCTTTGATAATAGCGAGAAATCCTTTCTGAGGTAGGCGGAGACCATTCATTTCTGTTGTAGCCGTATATTCTGTCTCCATGCTCCAACGCCTCCTCCCATTCGGCTAAAACTATTTCCCTTCTAATTCTCTGGCCAAGCTGATCTATAAAAAGAGATTTACCAACTCTAGCTATTCCTGCAATGGCCAAGACCTCGGTGTAAGGATTTTCTGCCACATCAACCAAGTCATTACCAATCAGATTGCCTTTGGTATCATATAAATGGGTTTCTAATGGAAAAAGTTTTGCTTCTACTAGGCTCATATCTATTTAGATGTTGGCAGTCCTATCTCTACCTTTGTTCCTATATTTTCTTTAGAGAAAATTTGAATATCGCCATGATGCTGTTTAATTATATTTTTAACCAAAAATAATCCAATTCCCATACCCTCTTTAATCTCAGATTTACCCCTGTAATATTTATCAAATATATCAGCTATCTCTTTTTTGGAAATACCCTTGCCCTTATCTTTAATGATAATTTTAAGATGAGACTTATTAGATTTTAAAACGATATTAATATCAGTACCTGAACGGGAAAATTTAGCAGCATTATCAAAAATATTAATCAACATTTGCAAAAGCTTATTGAAATCCCCAATTATAATATCCTCCCCATTTTTCAAGTTATCATCCAAAATGATATTATGATTAGGGTGATTCATTTTAAAGTCGGAGGCTGCTCTTCTGAGAACCTCTCTGATGCTAATTTCTTTAAAGTGATATTCAAGCACTCCTTTTTTAATCCGGTCTATCTCCAAAAGTTCATTAATTAAATGAGTCAGCCTTTGTGTTTCCCAGGAAAGATCAGTAATCCATCTTGATTCCGGTGTATCGCTGCCGGCGAACTTTGAATAAAGCATCTGAGAATACCCGCTAATAGTAGTTACAGGAGTTCTGAGTTCATGAGCAGCCATTGAAATAAATAGGTCCCGGGCTTCTAGAGCCTGCTTGGTCTCAAAAAAAAGTTGATTTTTTCGGATTGCCAGTGACGCTAAAGATCCAAAAAGTATCAATGTATTTAGCTGAGATTTTGTAAAATATTCCTTTTTTGTTGATTGTAATGAAAGCACACCAATTGACTTGCCGTGATTAATTAGAGGAATGCTAACTATGGATTTAACCCCCAATTTTTTAAACTTTTCAAATTGAGGATGATGTTTTTCTAGGACTTTTATATCCATAACATTGGCTTTGTGATTTTTAAAAGTTCTATAGGTATTCCCATCTTTTCTGATTCTTATTTCATGATGAGTAGGAGTTGAAGCCCAAACCCTCTTTAATACCCCACTTTGCATTAGGAATATAGAGCCATATTGGGTTTTTAGAAGTATCTTCCCCTCATTTACAATAAGAGGGTATGTTTCCTCGGGTGTCAGCGGGCTTAAAAATTTTAAAGCAGCTTTGTGTATTTTAAGTAAAATGTTGTCCATATTTTTATAGGATGTTTATTTTACCAGAAAATTATAATATTTGCTCTCTTCCCTCGCTTTTAATTTTTCCCGCATGATTGCTGCTGCCCCAGGAATGCCCTTTCCAACAACAGGGATTATTACTCCTCCCTTAACTCCAAAATCTTCAGCTGATATGTCATATTCACTTGATAATAATATACTTTCTACCTCATATCCTTCTTCTTCATATAAAAAGGCAGTTCCTCCTAACATGTTTTTATATAACCACGCTAGATAGGGTGAATCATCTCCTAAATCAGGTAAAATACCGTAAGCTAGCTTAATATATAATCCATCAAGCAGCTTAGTGTCTGTTGTGGTTACAACTCCTGGCCACAGCCCGTAAGCTATCCTCTGAGGCACTCTGGTCATCATCATAGGTAATTCAGGATCAACAATACTATCTAATTTATCATCAATAACCATTTTTTGTAAGACAAATGCACAACATTCAGGAGTGCCTGTGGCAATTGTAATTCTTTTATTTAAGCTGGCTATTTGTTGCAGGCCTTCCCTAGCTTCTGGAACAGGCTCATAATTCAGAAAAAAATCTTCTTCATGCTGGGGCGTGTGAGACGATACTGTCTCCTCATAATGTCCGTTTATTTTGATAGGAGGATCTCTTAAGGGAATTGTTGAGGTAAGAAGAGAAACTGCTTGTAAATCTTCTGTTTCCCTAAGTTGTCTAAATCTTCTAGCTTTCTCTGAGGTAAAGGGTTGTTTTGGGGTGTGTAGTATTTGTCCTGCTATAGGCCTTCTTAAAGCTCTCTCTCCATGCATATCTTCCATAAACCATCCCTCAATCTCTTCCCTTTCCTGCATATAAATTTTAATTGTAGTTAAAAGAAGTATGTATATATTAAGAAATCTGTAAGTAAATGGTAAGGGGCCTAAACAGCTATTTTAAGTTTTCCGGAGCTTCTGGATCCCTGCATTTTAATCATGTTTTGTAAAATAGAGGATATTGATGCCATTCCTCGATCCAGTTCAATAAGTATTTCTTTTTGTTTTTTATGCCTAGAAAAAAACATATTATGCTATTGGTGCTGTCCAAAGTTTATATACAAAGCTTTTCTTTAAAAGACTTGGGACTTTGAATATCTTTAGTAAAGATAGAGGATTTGCGGTCAGTACAATTCCATTCATAATGAGGGTATATTACAACCTAAAGTTAAGAAAAAAGCACTACAAATGGTAAGGATTCAGTTAGAAAGATTTGTTTTACAGCGCCTTTATTAAAAGCTTTAAGCCTTCATCAAGTTCTACTTTTGGTTCCCAGCCCAATTCATTTTTAGCTTTGGTTATATCAGGACACCTTTGTTTTGGATCATCTTCAGGAAGATCTTCAACCTCCTTGATTTCAGACTGGGAATTGGTAATTTCCTTTACCTTTGCGGCTAGCTCCATTATGGTAAATTCAGTTGGATTTCCTAGGTTATAAACTTCCCCTTTGTCTCCTCTATCCATAGCTAAAATCAATCCATCAACCAAATCTGAAACAAACATAAAAGATCTGGTCTGAGATCCATCCCCGAAAACAGGAATGGGATTGCCTTTTTGAGCAGCTTCTATAAATTCAATTACCACCCGGCCGTCATCAGACATCCTAGGACCATAAGTGTTGAAAATTCTGACAATCCTGCCATCTAATTCCTTTGATCTTACAAAAGCTGAAGTTATTGTTTCTCCAAATCTTTTTGACTCATCATAAACAGATCTTGGGCCTATGGTTGAAGCATTACCGTTATAAGTTTCTTTTTGTGGAGATTCCTCTGGGTCCCCATACACCTCGGAGGTGGAGGCGAATAAAAATTTGGCACCCAATTTAACTGCATTCTCACAAAGCTTCATTGTCCCCATGGTATTTACCTTCATTGTTTCAAAAGGCAGGGCAATATAGCTTTTAGGATTATTTTTATTTGGGGAGGCAGGTGAGGCCATATGATAAATTTGACGAATGTCATCCTGAACAACCCGCCCGCCCTTCGGGCGTTGATTCAGGATCCCTTCTGGCAAGCCCCAGGAAGCATCAGCTTCTATAAATTTAAAGTTTGGATTATTTTTAAGATGAGAGACATTATCTTCAGATCCTGTAATCAGGTTATCAATACAAATAACTTCTTCTCCATTTTCCAAGAGTTTTTCACAAAGATGTGAACCTAAAAATCCAGCTCCTCCTGTTACAATTATAGTCATACTTTTTTATCCATTCTATATTTTTGGTAGGCTAAAACTCCCCACAACATTCCTGTTGTAAGGGTACCCAAAGCTGTCATGTAAAGATTCATAGTAATGTATACATAAACATATATAAAAAGGATACTAGTAGTTATAAGGCTTGTGGCTAAAGCTGGTTTGTCTTTGCTAAAAACAGAAGGCAAAAGAGATAGGGTAAAAATAACCTGTCCACTTGTTAAAACAATTTCCTGCCACTGCATTTATAAATCATATCATAACTAAAGCTTAAATCTCCTGTCTGAGAGAAATGGGTTTGGCATTCTTTTAATCTTTGATGTCCCAAGTAATGTTCCTCTTTGCAGGGTAAACTCACCAAATTTATCATTGATTTTATCAAGTGCTTTTATGATGACCTCCTCCCTTATAGTTTCTGGTAAAAGAGAAAGGTTTTGAGGATTTTGTGGTTTAAGATTTGAGATTGATACACCAACCATCCTAATTTTGTCACCAGTCCAAATAGAATGGAAGATTTTCCAAGAGGCCCTAAATATTTCTATCCCATCAGATGTGTATGGCATAGTCATCTGCATACCATCACCTGTGAACCCTCCATCCACCTTCAGAGAATTTCTGTACCAAACAGACACTGTTCTCCCTACTAATTTTTTAGCTCTAAGCCTTCTTGCTACTAGTTCTGTTAGCTTTAAAAGAAGCTGTTTTATTTCCTCTTGATCATTAGTGTCATGAGAAAGAGTATGCCTGTGGCCAATACTTTTTACCTCTTCTTTTTCAAAAAAGGGCAAAATAGGCCTATTATCTATTCCCCTGCTCATATTATATAAAGTCTGCCCATAGCTCTTAAAGGAGGCCAGGAGAGCCTTCAGAGGCACTAATCTTAGGTCCTTAAAGCTAAACACACCCATGTTATTAAGCCTTTTTTTAATCCTGAGTCCAATGCCGCAAATTTCATTTAATTCTATCTGATCTAGTATCTGGATTGCTTGTTTTTGGTTAGAAATAACCACCAGTCCATCAGGTTTTTGTAAGTTACTAGCTAATTTTGCCATTAATTTATTGTAGGAGATCCCAATAGAAACCCTCATCCACTCACCAATCTCCTCTCTAATTCTATTCTTAATAATTAAGGCAACTCCTAGGGCGGAATTGCCGACTGCAGCATTCTTCAACTCGATAAAGACTTCATCGATACTAAACATCTCCACATAAGGAGAATAATCCTTAATAATATTTAAAAACTTTTTTGTTACCTCCAAATATTTATCAGAATCCCCTCTGACTAAAATAATTTCTGGACAAAGTCTTTTGGCATCATATAGGTGCATACCAGTTTTTACTCCAAAGTGTTTAGCTTCGATAGAAGCCGCCCCTATAACAGTTCTTTCCATTCTATCTCCACCAGTTACCCCAATTGGTTTACCTCTTAGCCTAGGATTAGCCTGCTGTTCAACTGTGGCAAAGAAACTATTAAAATCAATATGAAGGATTGTTCTCATCTTGCTAAATTATTAAATTTGTATTAAATTCTAATTAATGATGCGCATCTTTGAAGGTGAACCTATACACAAATTCACTAGACCACCTGAGCTAAATGTTCGAGCTCTAACTAGCGTTCCCGGGGGCCGTGAATTAATTTTCAGAGAAGTTGGAGATTCCAATCTACTTTTAAAGCCTCCTACTCTTCTTCAACAGCCTCAAGAATCCATTTCAGCCCCAAAAGGTCTAAAGTAATTCTGTAAGCAAAGCTTGAAAACTTCGTTAATCTCCCTCGTCAACTGCTTCTAATATCCAGTTAAGAGAATCTCGGTCGAAACGAAGTTTATAGAAATTCCCTCCACTTGATACTGAAAAATGATGAAAAATATTAGCTCCATTTTTAGAAGTATGGACTAAATTAATTTTGTCTATTTTTATTTGTCTAGCTTTCCAAAAAAATACTGAGGGCTGCAGTTTTCCTTGAGTAAATAGCGCCCAAACATCAATAGATTCTGAGAGTTCTAACATGTATAAGTACATTACCCGAAGTAAAACCGAAAATCAAGATAGTATTATTTGCAAAATTGTTTTAAAAGTAATATACTACAGGATCAAATTAATGGAACTAGCTTCACATTTAGATCCCGCCTCCATAGGTGAAATTGCCGATCTGCTTTTAGCAGATCCCTCCCCTAGATTTGTTAGGGGTACACCTTTAGATCCTAATAAGGGTAATAGATCATTGTATGGAGAAGTTCTTCATTTAAGAGGTGTCCATGACCAGGATTTAGCTGAAATAACAGAAGAAGAAGCTAAAGGTTTAGCTTTTGCCAATGTTAGCCATATGACAAATTTTAGACATTCTTTAGTTGATCATCTTTGGCGTAATACCTCTGAAACCAGACCAGAGCTGGTAGTCAATAGAACTGCTGCCTGCTTGGTGGCTCCGAAACTTATTCTAGGAGCAAATGCAGAAGTTATTATTACCTTAGGAGAAATGGCAGATACTTTTACCAAAAGGTCTCCTACAACTATAGATTTTAACTGGAGAAGTGAAGAGGCTCAGAGAGCACGTTCTAGAGCCATAATAGTTAAAAGCTATATTCATGAATCTGAATCAATGCCTACTTGGTATGCTCATCATCCAATTCATAAGGCTTATGAACAATTTGGTTCTGATGTGGCCGAAGTAGCAGCTTTAGTGGCCAATGAACTTCAGCTCCTACCAGGAATTCCTATAGATCCTACTCACCACATTAGTATTGCCAGAAGAATGTGGGAGGAAGGAACAGTAATTTTTGCTGAAAATATAAGACACCTATTCTATATTCATCAGTTTCAACTACCTAATAGACAACCTCTTACACTTTTTCACTTAATTAATTCAACAAATAGGCGTTTAAAAGCTCAGGGAATTGATCCTACAAAAGAAGCTCCAAAATTAAAAGTTTTTGATCACTAAGTTCTAAGTGGTAAAATAACTGTTCATGAAATTCCTTTTAGCTATTTTTGCTTTCTTAATTCTGCACTCTGCATTCTTAATTCCTGCTCAGGCCATAGTAGATCCTTTATCTGTCCCTAATAACAAATTTGGGATACATATTATTTCTGGTACTCCTGATGAATCTTCTCCATCTAGCTCCCTGGTCAATTCCACTGGAGGTGATTGGGGCTATATTACTTTTTTAATAGAAAGTAAAGACAGGAATGAGGGCAAATGGCAGGAATTTTTTAATGACTTAAGAAGAAGACATCTGATTCCAATAGTCAGACTAGCCACCAAACCTAATGAGGGTAATTGGGAAAAACCATATGAAGGTGAAGAAACTGCCTGGGCAGATTTTTTGGATAAATTAAACTGGCCTATTAAAAATAGGTATGTTGTTATTTATAATGAGCCAAACCATGGAACTGAGTGGAATGGGACTGTTGACCCTAAAACTTATGCTCAGGTTTTAGATAAAACCATTACAGCTCTAAAAAATAAATCTAAGGATTTTTTTGTAATTAATGCAGGTTTAGATGCCTCTGCTCCTCAACTTCTCCCTAAATATATGGATGAGGCCATATTTTTGAGGCAAATGAATGAGGAAGTACCTGGGATTTTTAATAAACTGGATGGCTGGTCCTCTCATTCCTACCCTAATCCTGCTTTTGCTGGATCTCCAAATGGGGTAGGCAAAGGCTCTGTCAGAACCTATATTTGGGAAACTCAATTGTTAAGATCTTTAGGATTAACTAAAAATCTGCCAATATTTATTACAGAAACAGGCTGGAAACATGCAGAGGGCTTAAGTTATGATCCTTCTTTGCCCTCAGCAGAAAATGTAGCCCAGTTTTACCAGCAAGCCTTTCGGGGGGCTTGGAACTCATCAAATATTGTAGCCATCACTCCTTTCCTTCTGAGTTATCAGGAGAGTTTATTTGATCATTTTTCTTTTAAAAACCTGGACAAAAATGGAGGTTGGTATCCACAATTTCAAGCTTTGATGGACCTGCCAAAAAATAAAGGATTACCTATCCAGGAAAATAAAGCCCAATTAGTATCTGGTGAGGTTTATTCATCTTTAGTGGCAGGACAAAATTATTCCATAAATTTAAGCTTCAAAAATATTGGACAATCTATTTGGAACCCTTCGACTTCGCTCAGGGCTATAGTGGGTGGCAGTGAATTGGGAATTCAAGAAACCAGGATTCCTGAAGGGATTAGTATTGAACCAGGCGGAGAATATACCCTTAATATAGCCTTAAAAGCTCCTGAAAAAGGCTCTTTTGATATCAAGCTGGCTTTATTTCAAGCAGGAAGACAATTTGATACTGATCCAATATCTTTTAAAACAGAAGTTAAATTGCCGGTTATTTTAAAAGTTCTTTCAACCTTAAGGCTTAAGGATAACCCTTCTGGGGAATATATCCTAAAGGTGAGCGGAGTGGTAGGAGATTTATCACAAAAAGTAACTTTAGGAGCTAATGGTCAATCTAAAGATATTGAGGCCAGGTATCTACTTCCTGATTATTCTTTTGAGTTTAGCCTGGAAAAACCATTCTATTCTTCTAAAACCATCACCCAAAAAGTTTCTCCTGGAGTTAATACCCTGGACTTTGGCACTCTTAACCCAGATATCCTCTCTATTATCCTTCACCCAGTTACATATTTAAAACAAAAGTAATTATGAACCTATAGTTTTGCTTTTTGAGCCAAATTTTGGTAAAATTAAGGCTTATGATAGATAAACTCAGAGAGTTTGCATTTGGAAGCTTTGAAGAAAGACAAGCTGGTCCTACACTTAGAAGACTTAGCCGTAAAAAGGTGCTTAATCACAAAGATCAAGAAGATTTAAAAGTAGCTCAAGGCCTTTCTAGAAGACTTTTCTTAAAACAAGGATCACTAGTAGTAGGCGGAACAGCAGGTGTTGGGACTGGTGGATTTGGTCTATTAAAATTTTTATTTCCCGATGGTATTCCCACTTCTTCTGCTTCATTAGCAGGATCAACTATTTCCCCTGATAATGATGATGAAGCAGTATATGAGAGATATTTAAATGCTTTTGAAGCTGTGGCAGCTGGAGATGATGAGGCCTCAAAAATACTTGGATTTTTTAAAGCCAGAAGGAGAAAAGGCTATTTAAGCGGTGACCTTGTAATTGCAGATGAAAGTGGAGAAGCAGGGACAAACTTTTATACAGCAATTGTTCATCCTATTCGTAACAGACAAGTTTTTCAAAGAATGCAAGGTTTTGCCCAATATAATTCTAATACTTTACCCCAACGCTTATTACTAAGAGATGTTCCTGTTACCTCTTTATTTGCAGGTGTAATGGTAGCTCATGAAGGGCTACATGTTTATCAAGACTTGATAGGTATTGAGAGATCAAGACCTGATGGTTTTATGCTAGGTGAACAAGAAGCTTATGAGCTGGAATTTCGTTTATTAAATAAGGCAACTGGGGGAAGATTTAAAGAAGTTTTAAGACAACAAGTACCAAATATAGAGGCAAATAAATATAGAGGAAAGTTAAGTGATGAAGATTATATGAGGATTGCTGGCTTATTTGAGCCTTATCTTAGTCAGGATGAAGAAGGAATCAGAATACCTATTTATATTCTTGCTCTAAACTTTGAAGCAGCACAGATGAGAGCTACAAGTCCTGAAGAGGCCAAACAGTCTCAAGTGAATTATATGAGAGATGTCTTTAGTGGTCAGATACCTCTCCTACCTCTTTCTTAGTCTTGACATAGTAATTTACTATTTAAATCAACCTATAGTGTTGGGCTCAACAGGTGAGTTTTTTAATTAGGTATGCAAAGTTCCTGCATAACCAAATCTATCTGCTTGGAATGAGGATATTCTTCCAGAGAAATTGGCCCAGTTGAGGCTATTAATAGTCTTGTGCTCTCTCCGGTAAAACCTTGGTAGGTAAAGGCATGGCTAGCCCCCACGTAAAATATTCTCTTGCCGGTCATACTGCCAAAACGAGTCCTTTTAACACCTATAGAATCTACCATTTCCTCGGATTCTGGAGTTTGAGGTTTATGAAAAATAGGAAAATTATCTTCCAAATCAAAGGTGATGGATAAAGATCTTGGGGCAGCTATCAAAAGCTTAGAGCCTTTTCCCTCATGCACAATTTGTAAACCTATTAGCCTATCTACTATTAAGATGGGTTGTTCAAAGAATACTTCTGCTTCTTTTCTTTCAAGTCTTTGAATTGTTCTAAGATCAACTTCTTGCTTCTCAGGCATAAGAGTGAATTATACCAGAGAGAGGGGGGATTATTGAGTGTCAACTTTTTCTTGTACTTCTTGAGGATTGGTAGGTTTAATAAATTGAAAAAGCTGAACTATTCCATAAGCAACAAGGGCATATACAGCCCCTGCAATAAGAGTTGAGTATTCAAAAACTGAACCCTCTACCACTGTTGTTTGAAAAATGCCTCTAAAAGGTAGAGCTAAGGGATTACTTAAAGAGTAAATCAAATTTGTAAATCCACTGTTAGGATTTGCTCCCAAAGCCTTAAGTACCACTCTAAAGACTAATAAAATTTCAATAACACCCAAAATATACCAAATTACCTGATAGGCTCTAAAAATGGCTTTCTTTTTAGTATAAGTCTTTTGAGGATGTTCACCTGGTGTTGCTGGTACAACTGGAGTTTGGCTAACTGTCTCAGTCACTGTTGTTTCTCTTGCTTCTGTTGGCATATCTATATATTAGTATATACCATATTTGTAAGTTTATTGTAAGAATTTATTATACAGTAAGTCAGTGTATAATAGTTTAGGAGAAGTTAAAACAGGATCATTCTAAATTGAAGCTTAGTTCAACATTTTTTCTAAAGGTAGTAATTTTACTTATCGGAATCGGGGTGCTTGCCGGTATGATTTGGTTTCCTCAAACTGAAGGAAGAGCTGCAACTTTAAGTTTAATCAGTATTTATACAGATCCGTTTATTATCTATATTTATATAGGTTCAACCCCTTTTTTTGTTGGGTTATACCAGGCATTTAAATTATTAAACTTAATTGATGCAAATAAAGCCTTTTCGCAGGCGGCTGTTAATACACTAAGGAATGTGAAATTTGCTTCCCTTAGTCTTATCGGTTTTATTACACTTGCAGTTCTTTATATCCGTTTCTTTGTGCACGGTGATGATCCGGCAGGTCCGACAGCGCTTGGAATTTTTGTCTCTTTCACAGCCGCTGTTATTGCAGCCGCAGCAAATGTTCTTCAAAAACTTTTACAAAAAGCGGTTGATTAACGGTGAGGGCAGCCCATCCAGCAGCAAGGTCTACGCATTCCTTTTAAAAGTTCAGTTCGTACCCTTGCGATCCTGCGATTTCTAGTCTCAAGTTGTTTAGCGTTTTCCACCCAACAAATCCACTCATTGCGTGCCAGTGGAGATATCTTTTTTGGTCATAACAAAGTTTCAACCTATTGTTAATTCAGGAGGAGGAACTATTCCCGAGTGACTTTATGCCATCTGTGTGATTTTCGAGCTTAACTTCTATTCTTTCAAGGCTTTTAGTGTGAGAATCTACTGTTTCTTTGACCTCATCCAATTGTACTGTAACTTTTTCGACCTGATCCCAAAGAGTATCGAGTTTCTTCACAACTGGCTCTAATGCTGTATTAACTTCTTCTTTAACTACCCCACGGATTTGATTTAAATCACCATTAGTCATGATTTGATACTAGTATAAATAGGCTTAAAATTCAAGGTAGATTATCTATATCAGATAAGAACTGAAATCCCCTTTGGGGTACTCAATGTTAATACCGTCGAACCACAGGCACAAAATCAGGATGAAATCCTAGAAAAAGTCCTAGCTTGGCTTTTTAAACTTATGGAAGCTTATGGCGTAAAACCTGGCAGTCTGAAAACTTAAGATATCTTTTTGTAGCGAATACTTGATCCTTCACCAATTCGTTCAACCTTTTTCATGTTAAGAAGTTTATTTAAGACCTGATTAACGGTTATACGGGCAACATGAGCATTTTTAGCAATATCATTGGGGGAAGCATCCGTAACTTCTTGTAGATATTGCCAAACTGCCAGCTGTTTAGGTGACAATAAACCCTCAATGTTTTCCTCAGTAATTAGATTTATAGCCATTTGAGACTGTTCTAATAAAATATCAAAGAAGAAATTGAGCCAAGGAGTAAGATCCTCGTTTTTGATCCTGAAAGTTTTTTGACTAGTCCTTAAAGCCATGTAATAGTCTGGTTCATTATCTTCTATTAACTTCTCATGAGATACGTAGGGCATATACAAATAGCCTTCTTTAAGAAGCAAGAGATTAGTTAATATTCTTGAGAGCCTACCATTGCCATCCTCAAAGGGGTGAATATTTAAAAACTCCACTATAAAATTGCCAATGATCAGTAAAGAGTGATACTTTTTCTCCTTTAAGGCTTCTTTGGTCCAGTCAACCAGTTCATTCATTTCCTTTGGAGTTAGATAGGCACGAGTAGTATCAAAAACAATTCCCATATCGCGACCTTGTGGATCCACCATTCTTACTTGGTTTTCCTTACCTTTGTAGTTACCTCTATGAAGAATGTCTTTCTCAACATATTTGAGAAGCTCTTTATGTAGGTGTTTAATACTACCTTCAGTAAAACCTAAATCTTCCCAGGAATTAAAAATATTCTGCAACAGTTCAAAATAGCCTCTAACCTCTTCTTTCTCTCGATCAGTAAACTTTTCTATAGTTATGCCACGCATAAGATTATCAACTGCCTCGTCAGAGAGATTAGAGCCTTCGATGCGGGTTGATGCTCCCGTAGAAGTAATGAGAACCGATCTTTTGAGTCTGTTTAGGAATTGAGGACTTAAATTTGTACCCTGAATCCAACGTCCTTTAAGCTGTTCAATTTGAGCTATTTTTGACCAAATCTCATTAGAGATCTGGCTTAATCTTTTATCAAAGCGGGTTACCCGTAGAGAAGGTTTCCTTATATTAGACATATATATGATTATATAGGGTTATATAGGGGAAGTCAAGTGGCAGGCTCACTTTAGACGAAAAATAGTCGATTATTAGTCGATTGTCAATAATGCTGGGGGTGGCTGACGGGTAACGCTCCCGCTACTCTCTGTTCCACAAACAGATGTTCTACTTTTGAACTACAGCCACCATGCTAGGAATATTCTACCAGCTTGGAGATTAATTCTCTACTGAAGAGTAAAAACCAGGTTGACGATAAGGAGAAAAAAAGCCTCTTACTAATTCATTAGAAGGCCGCAGAGGGATATTTTTTGAGTCCAGTTCCTTAAGAGGGGGAGTTAGGTCATTGAGAACTCTCTGTGCAGTATCCACTAATTCTGCAGAGGCTTGTCTAATTTTCCTTGTATGCCATTCTTCATTTAGATAAAGAGTGAACTCACCCATATTTACTCTATAATAGCACGAAAAATCCCACCTTGCGGTGGGACTAATCGAGAACCTGATAAAAAATTTGTATTGCTACAGATTATTAACAGGTCTAATTACTATACAGCTGAAAAACACTCTGGTCAACTATGATCATCTATGTCAAACTCAGTCAATTTTGGTATTTCTCCCTTGACAACAAGGGAGGTTAGAGTAAGTTTTTAAGTTCTTCTACAGAAATATTTGCAGATTTTAGAATACTTATGACTGTTTTTCTTTTAATGGGTTTATTATGTAAGCAATAACTGCCCTTAATATTTTGTCCTCATTATACATAACATAATGGCTGCCGCTAACATGATCTATAACAAAACCTTTCCTTTTTAGAGCTTTGATTAAATCTTTGGGTTTAACAATGGGAGGCTTTGGCATTAAGGAGTCGGATACGGAATGTCTACTGTACTCATAACACTTGGACCACTTTCGACAGGTATCTGCTCACCGTGTTTTTCCAGGCTTGCGATATATCCAGAGATGGCATCTTTAACCATTTCCATGGCCTCTTCAAATGTATCCCCCTCCGTAACACACCCAGGTAGAGCAGGTACAGATACAACATAGCCTCCCTCTTCAGCAGGTTCAAAAATTACAGTATATTTGAGAATTTTCTTTGATAATTTTTCTGACATAATCCTATTATATCACTTATTTTGTTCCCGCTCTTCCACCATTTTTAAAATACTCCAATAATTCTTTTGATCTCTTATCTTTACCTGCATTTTTTCTTTTTCATCTGTTTATTGCGGAGCATCAAGCTCTCTGTTTATTATATCAAGTTAAAAGGAAACACAGATAATAATATGTTTATATATAAATAGAAGGGATGTATTTTTAGTAAATTTAGCTTCAAATTTGACTATTTTTACCCCTAGCATCTAGGGGTATTTTAAAATTCATGCCCAATTTGACTCTAAAGAATTAATATCCTATAATATATATTATGATTTCACCTGATAAGCTAGAAAGATACAAAGATTTTATAGATCCTGATTATTCAGGGGTTCCGTATGATCCAAGAAAGGGAATAGATCGCTTGCTGGGAGTTTTATCGCCGGATCCTAAAGGTATAGTTTTGGCTGCCATGGGTAGTGACTGGTATAGCGGCAGAACCTCACTTACATTACCCATTTCGCACTGGCTAGAAGATTTGGGCCTAGATAAAAATATTTGGCCGATCCAGATTCCTTCAGCCTGGAGATATTGCGAGACAAACAATGACGCTGGTGAAGTTGTCGATGGATCCTTAGTAAGTTTGGGTGCAGTTGTGAAGAAAATAGAGAATCCTTCACAAAGACTTTATTCAAGATCAACAGCAGGTGCAGAGCTAGCACTACCTTTAGTACAACAAGCAGTTCTGTTTGTATCAAAGGCTATAGAATATGCAGAAGCTAGAAGTCTAGAAGGTAAAAAGCCTCCTAAATTCGACTCAATGTGGAGGATAATAGGTCCAGTAAACTCAACAACTGATCAGAGAAGACCTTTGGCAGTATATGACACAATTGATTTTTTAATCCATAATCCGGGAAGATATAGGCCGGTAGACTTGCAGGATTCTACACATTTAAGTCAGGGTACTTTGGATTCTGTTCTATCTTCCTTAGGTAATTGCGGAGTAATTGATTACGAGACTCCTAAAATAGAAAGAGAAGGAAAGAGTGCTATCAACTGGTCTGTTTATGAAGTTGATAGTAGGGAATTATTAGACACCATAGATGCTAGTGAGATGAAGAAGAATATTAAGAAAATATATCCCTATTTTAGACAGTATGGTGTTTTGATTAAGGTATTAAACCACATAAGAGAATTTCCTGATAGTGGGTATGAGTATAAGCAATTAGCGAATAAACTAGGTATTGCTAAAAACTATATAAGTTTTGTGTTGTCCGCTTTAGCAAAATTAGGAATTTTAAAGAGACCCAATTTAGATCTTAGAGGAGCCTCGCAAGCTTCCGCATCAGCTAATGACTTAACTCATATATTATATGATTTAGTTTGTGCTCCTACCAATGAAGTCGCCGCTACCTTAACTCCTCTACCATTAAGGATTTGGGATAAAGAGAAAGTAGCTGTATATTTACAAAATTATAATGATGAAAGAAGCCAGAATGGTCTAAAAGGAGGGCAAGAGGCAAGAGATTTGATAACTGATATATTACAGCAAGACACAGAAATGAAATTAAGTCATATTATTGATTCATTCAATAGCAGATTAGAGAGGGAACTTAAAAATGGAGCAATTTATCATCACCTTAAAATTTTAATAGAATCAGGCATTCTTAAACAAACAAGACCAGGATATTATAGATTAATTCAAAAATAAAGCATTCCTTGTTTTGAGGGTATATGAGCGTCAACTTAGGTATTTATCCCTTGATAATAAGGTGAGTCTATGCTGAAACAGGTTTTTGTTCTACCTTAACTACTCTTTTTTCTAAATTATCATGTTCTTCTCTGGTTGGAGCATCATCCTCAAGGTATGCAAGTTGTCTGCCTAATTTATCAATTCTACTTGTTAAGTTTTTTTCAACCTTATCTAATTTCTCATCCAGTTTATCTACTTTCAGATCAATTTTGTCGATTTTACCTGACAGTTCCTGTTTAATGGCACTCTGTCCATTAATAATAGCTTGAAGCATTTTTTGGGTATCGTTCATCGCTTAAAGTATATATCTATTAATTAGTTATTTTCAATAGTTAAAGAAGGAATATTTATTTTTCCTTGTTTTGAGGGTATATGAGCGTCAATTTTCTCTGTTGTATAGTGAAAATTGTCCACATCAACCTCTACCCCCACCCTTTGACAAAGTCTGAAAAGTAATTCCCTCTCAGAAGGCATTCTGCCTAATTCTTGTTCTGCCTGCCAGATTTCTGCCCTATAATTTTCCTTAAAGCCTCCTACAACAACCTTTCTAACAGCCTCAGTCTGGGCAAAGAATATTGGATTTCTAAGCAATTCAGGATCATCCAGGTATAGATTTGGATAATAGGGTACCTCTGTAAAACTAGCTTGAAAATCATTCCAAACCCTATTAACACACATTCCATTTTCAAAGGAAAGCCCATTCTCAGGCTGAAGCAGTATTCCTGCCAAATCTCCTGAAAGAACCAATCCCAAAAGCATTCCAGGGCTTTTTTTAATTAAAACCCTCTCTGCTTTTAAATCAAGCTCTCTGTATCCTTCACCTTTAAAATGTAGAGAAAGTGGAATATCTTTTGCAATTATCAAAGGTTCTTTTATTGACTGGGCAACCTTAAAAGGGCTTTCTGCTATAACAGCAGTATTAAAATCCTTGTCAGCCTCCAGTAATACACTGCCCACAAATTGTTTTGGAGAAGGTACACAAACCCTAGCCCTAGCTATGCCAAAAATTTTAGGTTTTAGCTCTGCTATTATGTTTAATGCTGGATTTATGCCTGGAAAAAGCATTCTTTGTCCACCGAAAACTTCTATACCTACTGAAATCATGTTCCGATTATATAATATCCTTTGAACAATATCCTTTTGTCTCTTTAATACATTCTGAACAGGCTATAAAATGTCTTTTACCCACACAATATAAATTTTTACAATCATAATAATCTTCAGCTGGGGCAGAACAATATTTACACTTCCCCACCACAATATGTTGTGGGTCTTCCATATTAAAGCCCATGGTAACTCTACCATCAAATACATATAAGGATCCTAAAAAATCTTCATTAGGATATTTTTCCATGTAGCTGACAATCCCACCTAAAAGTTGGTATACATTCTTAAAGCCATTTTGTACCAGAAAACCTGAGGCCTTCTCACACCTAACTCCTCCAGTACAAACAGTAACTATAGTTTTTCCTTTTAAATCTTTTAAAATTGGCAGAACTTTTGGCAAATCCCTAAAATTCTCAAATCCAGGTAAGATTGAACCCTTAAAATATCCAACATCTGTTTCATAATCATTCCTCATGTCTACAATGAAAAATTCTTTTTTAGATTGAATCCAAGAATGGAGCTCTTCAGGAGAAATATATTTTCCAGTAATCTTATTTGGATTTAAATTCAGGTCTTTTATAGCCTGAGAGACAATATCATCTCTTAATTTGATGGATAACTTAGGAAAGGCAGAACCAGTACCCTGACTTTTTTTAAAATCTAGCTTTCCACCCCAAGGGTGCCGGCTCGAATTTTTCATGGTTTTAATGTATTTTTCAATGTTTTGTAGGGTTCCCTCCACTGTGCCATTAATACCTTCTTTGGCCACAATAATCCTACCTTTAAGGTTTAATTTCTCACAAAGAGCTTTTTGATCCTCCACTAATTTCTTTGGATCATCAATAGGGGTATATTCGTAGTAAAGCAGTACCTGAAACATTTTATTTCTTTTTAGTACT
>Ga0209542_10005648_pt1 | contig 24829 bp, 24 predicted proteins | sample RifCSPhighO2_01_FD_184028 | JGI IMG/M metagenome (GOLD analysis project Ga0209542, IMG submission 184028) | Soil microbial communities from Rifle, Colorado - Rifle CSP2_plank highO2_0.1 (SPAdes) (version 2) | ecosystem: Environmental > Terrestrial > Deep subsurface > Rock core/Sediment ...
AGAAAACTGAAAAGATGGAATATTAAATACAACAACCTGGAACACTGTGGGCTTCAGGGAAAAACGCCACTAGAAATACTAGATTTATTTAAACTACAAAAAGTGTCAAAAGAGGTTAGTTAGAACACATAAGGGATTCGGATATTCTTCGTAATTTCTCTACATGTTGAATGATGAGCTAGGGTCGCCACTTGGTTGGCCGGGTTTTGAGGGTGATAAATGGTGTGGAGATCTTTACATCATTTTCAATAAGCCCGATGACAACGCCAGAAAGAATCTCCAGCTCGCGGTCTATTTTTCGGAAAAAGACATAAGAAAATATCTTTGTATTTCTTATTTTGGACCGCCGAGAAATTGCGCCGAGTATTTTCTGGTGTTGGCGATAGACCCTCTGCAATTCGAATACCCCAAGATTGGGTACTTTATAGCAGAGCCTCAAGAGGTGGAGGGCCTAGAGCTTCATCAATAAAGAGTCTGGTTTTTCCGGTCCGGGTTGGTTTTTCCAATCCGGGCCGCGCATTTTTGACGAGGACACACCGACCCTATATGATTTGAATATAATGATTCCAGAAGCAACGACAATAGTTTTAATGGGCAGGTCCGGGTGCGGGAAAGATACGCAACTCGAATTTCTTTTAAAAAGACCGGATTTTGATGGAGCTTTGAAAATAAATTCAGGTGATAATGTTCGAGTTTTGGCCCAAAAAGATACTTTAATCGGAAAGAAAGTTAAGCAGTTAATTGATGCCGGCGCGCTTATACCGCTTTGGCTTGTATCATCTCTTTGGGTTGCAAATATAGGCGCAGGACTTAAAGGAGGTGAGAAGATAGTGATGGACGGGGCGCCAAGGTTGCCCGGAGAAGGCGAGCTTTTAGACGAGGTGCTGGCATTTGTCGGCCGCGCGCCATCGGTGGCCATTTTGATTGACATCAGTTCGGAGGAGTCGATGAAACGGCTCCTATCCAGAGGAAGATCAGACGATACTGAAGGAAGGATCAAAAACCGGCTTTCCTGGTTTAATACTGTAGTCAAAATAGTTCTTGATTATTATAAAAAAGAAGGGAGGCTTCTTGAAATCAACGGAGAGCAGTCTAAAGAAGCAGTGTTTAGCGAGATAGAAAAAAAATTGGAAGAGCATTTTACATAAAATGATCGCACGAAAAAAAGAAGAAATAGAAATTTTACGCGAAGGCGGCCAGAGATTGGCCGCTATTTTAGAAGATGTGATTAAACAGGCAAGGCCTGGCGCAACCACTGCAAGCCTCGACGCGCTTGCTGAAAAAATGATTCGGGATGCCGGAGGCGCTCCTTCATTTAAGGGATATAAATCTTATCATGATGCGTATGCTTATCCCGCGACTCTTTGCGTTTCCATAAATGACGAAATTGTGCATGGCATTCCATCTTCGCGAAAAATTATTGAAGGAGATTTAATCGGGCTTGATATTGGCATGAAGTATAAAGGGCTTTTTACTGATATGGCGAAAACAGTTATAGCCGGAAAGTCTGATCAGGCTGGCCGGGAACTCATCGAAATTACAAGAAATGCTTTAGAGATCGGAATCGTGGAGGCAAAGGCAGGAGGGTTTACGGGTGATATAGGATGCGCAATTGAGGAGTATGTTGAGTCAGAAGGATTTACCGTAGTAAAAGAACTTGTTGGTCACGGTGTGGGCAAGTCTGTTCACGAAGAACCAGAGGTTCCGAATTGGGGCGACAAAGGAACCGGAATAAAACTTTTTGAGAATATGATTATTGCGATTGAGCCGATGGTAAATGAAGGGTCCGCGGCCGTGTATTTAAATAAAGATAAATGGACTTGGAAAACAAAGGACGGGAAACGCTCGGCTCATTTTGAACACACGATTTTAATTACAAAAAAAGGTGCCGAAATTCTTACTAAAAAATAGGAAATATAACCAGATGTGGGCGCTAGGTGTTCTGCTTCTCTTTTGATAAGATTAAATTATGCAGCAATCAATATTGAGCCGGGCGGCTAATAATTTAGAAAATACTACTCCCGATAATTCTTTAGATATCAAAAATACCGGAGGGATTTATTTATCAGTTATCGTGCCAGCGTATAATGAAGGCGAGCGTTTGCCGAAAACTTTACGTAGATTTGACGAGTATTTTTCAAAAGAGCCTTATTCTTACGAAATTTTAATAGTTGCTGATGGGCCAAAGGATAATACCATTGAAGTCGCAAAAAATATGGCGCAAGAAATTAAAAATTTAAGGGTTATTGATAGAAAAGAAAATCACGGCAAAGGATATACGGTCAAAGAAGGCATGCTCGCCGCCAATGGGAAGATACGTCTTTTTGCCGACGCGGATAATGCGACTGATATTTCTCATTTTGAAAAAATGCGTCCTTTGTTTGATAAAGGCTTCGATGTTGTAATTTGCTCGAGGGACGAAAAAGATGCCAAAGGAGCTAAGCAGGCCGTTTCTCAACCGTGGCATAAGCGCATGATGGGCAATATGGGGAATCTTTTTATTCAACTTGTCGCTGTTCGGGGAATTTGGGATACGCAGTGCGGGTTTAAAGCTTTTCGCGATCACGCCGCTAAAGAAATTTTTTCAAGATCATTAATTGATCGGTGGGGTTTTGATATTGAAGTTTTGGCGCTGGCGCGGGCGCTTAAATATAAAATTGGAATTGTTCCGGCGCACTGGATAAATGATCCAAAAAGCCTTGTAAGTCTTTGGGCATATTTTCAGGTTTTGCTTGAAACTATAAAAATCCGAAAAAATTTGATGAGCGGAAAATATAAAATATGAGTCCCGTTAGAAGCCGCGATCGCGCATTAATATAGAGGAGAAAAACATGATATATAGAAATTTACATTATAGGATTTATAGATACGCGGAGAAGATCGCGATCTGCTTCTAACGGGATGAGCTCTTCGAATTTCAGAAAGGATATTGTCTCCGGCGATTGGATTTTAATTGCTCCTTCGATTAAGAAAAAACCGAATTTTTTTGGCAAGTCGTCCAAACGCCCCAATGCGCCCCAAGGATCCTGCCCTTTTGAAGATCCGCAAAAAGCAGGGCACGGCAAGCCTATTTATTGGTTGTCTAAAGCGGGAGCGGTGGAAAAAGACCCAGCCTCTTGGTTTGTCCAGGCCATTCCCAATAAATTTCCCGTTTTAACGGAGCAGAAAGCTTGTCCGGTTGTTTTATCTGAAGGGCCTTATAAAACAATGAAGGGCGTTGGTTTTCAGGAGATAGTAATAACCAGAGACCATGAACGCTCTTTGGGTTTTATGAATAATGATGAAATATCCTTGGTTGTAAAAACGTATATTGAAAGGTATAAGGCTCTAAAAAAAGAAAAATGTGTGGAGTACATCTTGATATTTCATAATAATGGTCCGACCGCCGGGGCGAGCGTCGGGCATCCTCATTCGCAAATTTTTGCGTTGCCGATAGTGCCGACTGATGTTTCGCGGAGCCTGGCCGGTTCAGAAAAATATTTTAGCAAGCATAAAATTTGCGTGCATTGTGCGGTGATAAAAAAAGAACTTAAAGACGCGAAAAGGGTAATTTATGAAAATAAAAATTTTGTTGTCCTATGTCCTTATGCGTCAAAGGTTTCATTTGAAATCAGGCTTTTCCCGAAACTGCACAGTCCGAATTTTGAGAGATTGAGAGGAGAAGAGTCTGAAGAATTTGTTGATGCGCTTTTCGCGACATTTTCAAAATTAAAAAACGCCATGAACGATCCTGATTATAATTTTTTTATTCACACTTCTCCAGTAAAAGGTACCGGCCATTATCATTGGCATATGGAAATTTTGCCGAGGACGTCTATTTGGGCCGGATTTGAATTGGGGACAGGGATCGAAATCTTGAAAGTACTGCCGGAAGACGCGGCGCAAATTTTGAAAAATGCTAAAATTTGAACCGCTAAAAAATTGAGATGATTGAAAATTTATTTGAGATTGATTTAATAGCTTTGATAAAAGGAGTGGGGTATCTCGGACTTTTTGGAATTATTTTTGCGGAGTCAGGTGTTTTTATAGGGCTTTTTCTTCCCGGGGATAGCTTGTTGTTGACTGCCGGACTTCTTGCTTCCCAGGGCTATCTTAATATTTGGCTTCTGGCGCCCATTTTTTTCTTAGCTGCGGTTCTCGGCGATAATTTTGGGTACGCGTTTGGCAAAAAAGTCGGGCCGGCGCTTTTTAATAAGGAAAAATCTTTTTTATTCCAAAAGGAGAATCTTGAAAAGTCTCATCTTTTTTATGAAAAATATGGGGCTAAAACCATAGTATTCGCGCGCTTTTTGCCTGTAGTAAGGACTTTTGCGCCGATCTTAGCGGGTGTTGGCAAAATGCATTATCCCAAATTTTTATTTTTTAATATTATTGGGGGAGCTTTGTGGGCGGTGGGCCTGACGCTTTGCGGGTATTTTTTGGGAAATTTAGTTCCTAATATTGAAAAATATTTTCTTCCTCTAGTCCTCGGCATAATAATTATTTCCGTTTTGCCGAGTTTTGTGCATGTTATTAGGAATCGAAATAATTATTTTAAAAAATAGATTCTAATTAAATGAAGAAAATAATTATTGCTAATTGGAAGATGAATCCGCAGACCGCAAAAGAAGCTCGGCGCCTTTTCGACGCAATAAAAAAAGGCGTGCGTCCTATTAAAAACACCGAAGTTGTAATCGCCCCTTCGTTTGTGCACCTTTCTTTATTCAAGCCGTCAGGATCAATAAAGCTCGCGGCGCAGGATTTATTTTTTGAAGATCCGCCTGCCGGAAGGAGAGCTTATACCGGCGAGATCTCCGCCTCAATGCTCAAAGATTTGAAAGTTTCTTATGTAATTGTCGGGCATTCGGAGCGGCGACAATACATCGGCGAGTCCGATGAGCTTATTTCAAAAAAACTTGAAAGCGCTTTTTCGCGCGGTTTTAAAACAGTGCTTTGTGTTGGCGAGAAAGAAAGGGAAGAAGGTGGATTTTCTGATATTGTCAGGATGCAGTTGAAGAAAGCTCTCTCGTGTCTTTCCCGTAATTACACTTCGCGCTTGATTATAGCTTATGAACCGCTCTGGGCGATAAGCACCACAAAAGGAGCTCGCGCCGATACTCCGCAGAATGCTTTTGAGATGACAATTTTTATCCGCAGGGCGATGCTTGATATTTGGGGGAAAAACGCGGCTTTAAAAATTCCGATTCTTTACGGCGGATCGGTTAATTCCAAAAACGCGAAAGGGTTTTTAGATGTAAAAGGAATCTCCGGTCTTTTAGTGGGTGGCGCCAGTTTAAAGCCTGATGAATTTATTAAAATTTTAAGGTTGTCTTAAATGCTTTCTCTTGATAAAGCCGATTTAAAAAATAAAAAAGTTTTAGTAAGGGTTGATTTTAATGTGATGCCCTTCACGCCGAGAGAACCGAGGATTATCAACTCACTTGAAACAATCCGTTTTTTAATGCGTAAAAAGGCGCGGGTTATTTTAATTACGCATCTTGAGACGAATGAAGGCAAAATTCCTTCAGCTTTGAAGCTTGCGAAATGGATGAGGGAGCGCTATTTCCGGAAACTTATATTTGTTCCGGATCTTATTGGAGATAAAGCTGAAGCTGCGGTGAGCCGTGTTAAGCCTGGAGAAATCTTAATGCTTGAAAATTTAAGGATTGATCCACGGGAAAAAGCGTGTAAAATCGTCTTTGCGAAACGGCTGGCTTCTTTTGCGGATATTTATATCAATGAGGCATTTGCCGCCTCTCATCGGAATCACGCATCAATTGTGCTTTTGCCAAAGTTTCTACCGTCATATTTTGGCTTTCGTTATGAGCAAGAAATTAATGTTCTCTCACAAGCTTTTAAACCGCCTCATCCTTTGGTTTTGATTCTTGGCGGCGGGAAAGTTGATACCAAACTGCCGCTTCTAAAAGCAATGCTGCCTAAAATAGACAAAGCGCTTTTGGGGGGGGTGATCGCGAATAAATTTTTAGAAAAGCCCATTATAAAATCTCCAAAAATTATTTTGCCGATAGATGTGGTAAGGGTGGGTGATAAAATTTGGGACGACGGGCCTGAAACTTTCAAAGAGTGGAAAAAAATTATCAACAAAGCAAAATTAGTAATTTGGAACGGGCCGCTAGGCTTTGTAGAAAATGGCTATGTTAAAGGGACAAAAACCCTTGTTTTAATTTTGGCCAAAACTCGAGCTAGGGTTATTATCGGTGGAGGCGACACAACGGATTATTTGCCAAAAAAACTTCCTAAAAACATTTTTGTCTCAACAGGAGGGGGCGCCATGCTCGAGTTCTTGGTAAAGAAAACGTTGCCGGGGATTGAGGCGATTAAATAATTCTGTTTTAATGAATCCTGAAATTAAGAAGTGTCAGAATTGTCATAATGAGTTTACAATCGAACCCACTGATTTCGCATTCTATGAAAAAATGAAGGTGCCGCCGCCGACTTTTTGTCCGGAGTGCAGGTTTCTCAGGCGCATTATATTCCGCAACGAAATCAATTTTTATAAAAGAAAGTGTGATTTGTGTAAAAAAGATATAATCTCTATTTACAAAAACGAAGTTCTTTTCCCAGTTTACTGTAACGAATGTTGGTATTCGGATAAATGGGACCCTTTGTCTTACGGGATAAAATTTGATGCCAGTGAAGATTTTGTGAGTCAAATTAAGTCGCTGGTTAAGCGGGTGCCCAGATTGGCGTTAACACAAATTAAAAGTATAAATTCAGAATATACTAATTTTTCAGCAGAAAATAAAAATTGCTATCTGTGCGTTATAGCATTGGAAAATGAGGACTCGGCGTATTCTTCAACGATTTTTTATTCGCGCGACTGCTTTGATTGTCTTGATGTTTCCAAATGTGAGCAATGTTATGGATGTCTCAGGTGCGACAAATGCACTCGCTGCGCTTTTTGCTCTTTTTCAGAGAATTTACTGGACTCTATATCTTGCTTTGATTGCCGAGGACTAACAAGTTGTTTTGGCTCTGTGGGGCTTCGTAATAAAAGCCATTGTTGGTTAAATGAGCAATTAAGCAAAGAGGAATATCTGGAGCGATTGAGTAAGTATTTATCCGATCTTTCTTTCAAGAAAGAGGAGGATAAAAAATATTTAAATTTGCTTATGTCATTCCCTCGTCGATTCGCATATATTGTAAAATCGTCTGATTCCATCGGCGATTACATAATCAATTCAAAACGCTGTATAAATTGTTTCAAGGCTCAAGATATGATTGATTCTAAAAATATTGTACGCGCTTCTGAGATGAAAGATTCATTAGACGTTTCTTATGATGATCGTTCAGAATTAAGTTACGAAATAATGTCTGGCGAGCAGGATCATAAATTCTTTTTCGGAAATACTTGTTGGTATTCTTCAGAAATTCAATATTGCTCTTTTTGTTTCGATTCCCAATCCCTCTTCGCCTGCATAGGCCTTAGAAACAAGAGTTACTGCATCCTAAACAAGCAATACACCAAAGAAGAGTACGAAGCCCTTCTGCCTCGTATAATCAAACACATGAACGACATGCCCTATATAGACAAGAAGGGCAGAGTATATAGGTATGGTGAATTCTTTCCTCCAGAACTCTCTCCCTTCTCATATAACGAAACCATTGCTCAAGAATACTTCCCTTTAACCAAGGAAGAAGCCATTAAACAAGGCTACTCATGGAAAGACCCTGAACCAAGAAACTACCAGATAACCCTCAAAAACAAAGACATCCCTGATCATATAAAAGATGTACCCGACTCTATTCTCAATGAGATAATCGAGTGTGCTCATTCGACAAGCTCAGGGCAAGCTCATGCCCAGTTTGATCCACTTGGACACTCCGTGTCCAAGTGTAACGAACAGTGTACTGAAGCTTTCCGCATCATCCCTTCTGAACTCGACTTTCTTCGTAAACAAAACATCCCTTTACCCAGACTCTGTCCTAACTGCAGACACTACCAACGCATTAAACAACGTAATCCCTTAAAACTCTGGCACCGCAAATGCCAATGCGTGGGGGCTAAATCAGAGAATCAAATTTATGCCAATACTATTGCGCATGAACACAGCGACAATCCTTGCCCTAACGAGTTTGAGACTTCTTACGCACCGGAACGTTCTGAAATTGTTTATTGTGAAGAGTGTTACTTAAAAGAAGTTGTTTAAGAAAATGGAAGAATCACCTGAGATAAATCTAGCTGAGAGCAAAGAAAAAAAAGATCCCGAAATAGATTTAACTATTTATTATAGCGCGCACAGAACAATAGAAGATTTGCGAGGGCTCGAGGAACTGTTGCGTGAAGCGGATGTTTATGCCGTTGAGATGACAGACTGGGAGGAATCAACCAAAGATCATTATAATCAGGTTTCTTCGGGACAGATGACACCGCAAGAATTTTTCGAAAGAGAGCCATCAACGGTGGATGATTTAAAGAAAAAAGAGTTAGAAATTTTATATAAATCCGAAAAGCCAATTTTATTTGTTGATCTTCCCGCAATAGTGCGCAAGAAATTTTTATTTTTTGAGTTTATCAGAAAAAATCCATTATCAAAAGACTTTGAAGAAGTTCAAAAAAAAGCCTATGAACCTATGGAATTCTTTCATGCTGGTAGATTTGACGATGCCATAGAAAGTGAGAAGAAGAGGATTCGGGAAAATGGAAAATTGAATAATCAAAGGGAAAGCTTTATAAGAAATCAACTTGAGGAACAATTAGAAGAATTAAAAAATGATCCTAGTAAAAAGGATGATTTTTCGAAGCGAGAAAAAATTAAAGTACTAATGAGAATGGGAGCCTTACATACCAATATATTTCATCAGATAAGGGCTGAAGGTAAGATTAAGGTTAGGCGAGAATTTGGCCATAAGCCATTTATATTCCCAAATTTTGACGAAGCCGTCAGGAGTTATGTATTCAACAAAGAAATAAAAAACGAAACAGTTGCGAGAGCATTAACAGATCATGTACTTTTTTCCATCTTTTTTATTAATTATGAATTTAGCAACAGCCAGGATATTGATCTGCTTTTGAGAAAAATTTCCTCAAAATTATCTTATAATCAAATAAAAGAAATCTCTACTCGCATGGGAGAAGGAGAAAAATTCATACCACTAATGAGATCATTCGGGGTGTCATTACCAAGAAATATTGAGGAAATGAAAGCTATTCTTGGAGATCAGATGCGAGGCAGTATTAAAAAAAGAACCTATGAACAATAAAATTTGTCAAAACTGTAAAAAAGAATTCCAAATCGAGCCGGAGGATATTGTATTTTACGAAAAAATGCGCGTACCTCCGCCGACTTTTTGTCCGGAGTGCAGATTGCAGAGAAGACTTGCTTTTAGGAATGAAAGAAACCTCTATAAGAGAAACTGCAATTTATGCGGAAAAGAAATTATTTCAATGCATCAGAAGTCGGCTCCGTTTCCAGTTTATTGTCAGGGCTGCTGGTGGTCGGATAAATGGGATCCAACTGGTTACGGCCGAGACTTTGACCCCAGCAAGCCTTTTTTTGAGCAGTATGCAGATTTGCAAAAATTGGTTCCCCGCCCGCAGTACTTAAATTACGAATCTGCCAGAACAGTCAACAGTCCCTATACGAATTGTTCGGGTGATATCGAGAATTGTTATTTGGTTTTCGGATCAATTCTTGATAGAAACTGCGCTTACTCGCACTATTTGAGCAATTCCAGGGATTCTTTTGACATGCTTTATTGTGAAAAAACGGAGAGGTGTTATGAATGTTTCGATGTAGATAATTCATATAACGTTTCTTTTTCAGCTTCTTCCACAAATTGCGTAGATTCCATGTTTTTATTTGATTGTAGAAATTGCAACGATTGCATTGGATGCAGCGGTCTCCGGAATAAAAAATATAATATTTTGAACGAGCCTTATGTTAAAGAAGAGTACGAAAAGAAAAAGAAGGAATTAAAATTGCATACAGTTGAGGGCATAGAAGCCCTTAGATCAGAGTTTTTAAATAAAGTTTACCAGAAGACGCCGCGCAAGTATTACCATGGGCAAATGAATTCCGGTTTCAGCGGGGACTACATTTCAAATACCGAAAAAACATATAATTCTTTCTACACCAAAAATACGAGAAGTAATAAATTCTGTTTCTGGTGCATCAACGGACAAGATGTTTACGATTATTTTGCTTGGGGCGATTTGGAAAAATCATATGAAGTAATATCTTCCGGAGAAAATTCCTACAACATAAAATTTACTAATTGCTGTTGGGGAGGAAGCAGAAACATAGAATATTCCGATTTTTGCATTTCATCATCGGATTTATTTGGATGTATCGGGATGAGGCATAAGAAATTTTGCATTTTAAATAAACAATATCCCGAGAACGATTATAATAAATTACGCGATAAGATAATTAGACAAATGAATACAATGCCTTACGTAGGTAAGGATGGGGTCGAATACAGGTACGGAGAATTTTTACCCATCGAATTATCAACGATTTATTATAATGATTCCGTTGCGCAGGAGCATTTCCCAATTTCTATTGAGGATGCACAAAAAAAGTGGTATCGGTGGCAAGAAGGCGAAAGAGGACAGTATACGATCACACGCAGGGGGGCAGACTTATCGGGAACTATCAGCGAAGTAACTGATGAAATTTTGAATGATATTATTGAATGCGATAATTGCAAAAGACCGTACGGAATAATTGAACCCGAACTTAAATTTTATCGCGAGCAAGATTTGCCTTTGCCGCGATTGTGTCCGGATTGCCGGCACAAGGAGCGCATCAAACAACGTAACCCCTTAAAACTATGGCACCGCGTCTGCAATTGCCAAGGAGGATTCGGATTTACGAACGGGGAATCGCCAATTAAATACCAAAACACAGTCAAGCATGAACATGGAGACTCTCCTTGTCCTAATGAGTTTGAGACTTCATACGCTCCAGAACGACCGGAGATTGTATATTGTGAACAGTGTTTTTTAAAGGAGGTGGTGTAAAACATGCTTATATTCTTAAGAATTTAAGAATAAGAATTAAAAATGAATTCTGAAAACAAAATTTGCCAAAATTGTCATAATGAGTTCACGATTGAATCAGAAGATTTTAAGTTTTATGAGCGTTTTAATATTCCTGTAGCAGATGAATGCCCGTCATGTCGATGGAAACATCTGTTGGCTTTTTGGACTTTCGGAAAGTTCCGTAAAACAAAATCTGATTTGAGCGGGAAAGAAATTTTTACCATTCTTCCAGCAAGCGTTCAGTTTCCTCTTTATTCTCGTGTAGAGTGGGCATCGGATGCCTGGGATCCAACCCAATATGCGCGCGATTATGATTTTTCTAGATCATTTTTTGAGCAGTTTAAAGAACTTCAATTTGCGGTTCCACATCCTCACCAAACAGGCGTGAGAAATATTAATTGTCAGTGGTCTGATGACGTATGGAATTCAAAAAATTGCTATTTATGTCGTTCACTGCTGGATTGTGAGAATTTGAGTTACGGTTACCGAACTTTCGGATGTCGAAATTCCGTCGATCTTACATACTGCTTTGATACAGAATATTCATATGACTGCACTCATTGCTTTAAGTGCTACAAAGTCAGGCACTCTTTTGACGCCAGAAATAGTATTGAGAGTATGTTTTTGTATGATTGCCGCAACGTTCAGAATTGTTTTATGTGCTGGAATCTTCGCAATAAGAAATATTATATTTTAAACCAGCGATATTCTCGCGAGGAATACTTCGAAAAACTTAAGTCATTCGACACTAATTCTTATCAGGGCATTCAAAAATTAAAAGAAGAATTTAAGGATGTTGTTTCCGATGAAGCTATTCATCGGGCTATTTTTAATACTAAGACAGTAAATTCCAGCGGCAATTTTATAACGGAATCCAGGAATTGTTTTTCGTGTTATTTTCTTGATCAATCTGAAGATTGCAGATATATATTCAGAGGGATTAATTGTAAAGATTCTATTGATTCTGTAGGTACTATGTCAGAAAAGTCAGCGCTTTCATCGGCGAGTGACAGGCTCTACGAGACGGTTGCGACGCTTTGGTCATCCGATAGCCGTTATTCTGCATATCTTGATGCCTGTGAAGAATGCGAATATTGTTTTGGCTGCGTCGGGTTGAGGAAGAAACAATTTTGCATTTTTAACAAGCAATACTCAAAAGAAGAATATAATATAAAAATCGCCGAAATAAAAGACGCGATGCGGAAAAACGGTGAGTGGGGAAAATTTTTCCCATACGCGCTTGCGTATTCTGGTTATAATTCTTCGCTAGCACATATCTATTTTCCTGAAACAAAAGATACCGCGAAAAACCTTGGCACGCGCTGGGATGAAGAAGATGAAGCAGTTTCTGATGAAATGAGCGGAGATAATTTACCTGACCGCATTGACGATGTTAAGGGCGATATTTCAAAGCAGGCCGTAATTTGTTCAAAAACTGGCAGGAGGTTTAATATAGCTCCTCACGAGCTTATTTTCTATAAGGAATTTGGAATTCCGTTGCCGCACCACCATCCTGATTGGCGCACGCTCGAGCGGTTCAAACCATTGACGATTTTGAGGCCCTACGAAGGAGCATGTATTTTCTGTTCAAAAAACACTATTCATTATTATCCCCCTGAATTTGGATATAAGAAAATTGCCTGCGAATCGTGTTATCTTAAGGAAGTAGTATGATCCAGTTAGAGATATGTTTTATACTTACGTATTGAAAAGCATGAAGAATGGTAATTGGTACACGGGCTGTACGAATGATTTACGGAAACGCTTTAATGAGCATAATAAAGGACGTTCAATTTATACTAAGGGCCGAAGTCCTTTCGAGTCGATTTATTATGAAGCATGTTTGAATCTAGAAGATGCAAAGTCGAGAGAATTATATTTAAAAACTGGCATGGGCAAGCGCTATATCAAGAATAGATTAAAGCGTTTCCTATCTCTAACGGGATGACTTGGTTTAAAAGCGCTGAAGAATTTAAAAGTACTTGCGGGCATGAAGTTAATGAGACTTGGTATCCGCGCGTAACTAAAATTTTGGATATAAAATCAAAGCCTGCTTTGCATGGTTTTTATTTTGAAATGGGCAAAGAGGTAAATGCCCTTTCTGATGTTGAGGAAATAACGAGCAAATCCGCTGAAGAGGGAAGCGCTATGCATGAAGTTATCCAAAAAACCGCTGTGGGAGAGCCGGTTGATATTCCGATTGAAATTGCTCCGGTTGTTTCTTCATTTGAGGAATTTATGGAAGAGAGAGGAATAGAATTTCATAAAGAATACATTGAAAGATCAATTTGGTCGCCTTTGCATAGATATGCGGGAACGGTGGACGCTCTCGCGACAATTGACGGAAAATTCGGAGTGCTTGATATAAAAACTTCAGCCGCAATTTATCCTGATTATTGCCTTCAGACTGCGGCTTATTTTCAGGCCTTGCAGGAATATGAAATAAAACGAACACTCGCTTTAACTCGGCCGGTTGAGACGCGTTGGATTTTGCGAATTGATCAAATGAGAAAATGCGAGAAGTGCGGAGCTTCTTTGCGGGAAAAAGGAGGCAGAAAAAAAATCCGGATTGCGAGAAAAAGTAATACTTCTTGCGAGGAAGACAAGCATGAATGGAACGGGCTTGAAGGTGAGATAGAATTAAAAGAATTTCCTTATTATTACAGAGATGTGAAAGCCTTTCTTGCGGCTAAAGAATTATGGCAATGGGAAAATAATTATTGGCTGCGTAATATCGGCTATTTGAAATAAATACTTTTTGCTTGGTAAAAAAATATCCTCTAAAGCGCAGCCTAGAGGGAGGGAACGATTTAGGCCGAAGGCCAAATAAAAATAGGGAGGGAGCTTAGGTGCTCCTCCATTTCGCTGCGTCTTAGCGGATATTTTTTTAACATTGGTACTTGATACCAGATATTTCCTCAGACGGCTAGGCTGCGCTATAGCCCATGTTTCTTTTAGCTCCTTGGAATTTACTTAAAAAATTGCCACAATATAGAAATGCTGAAAGATACTATAGTTTTCTATCATAAAGACTGTCCTGACGGTTTTAGCGCGGCTTGGGCGGCCTGGAAAAAAATAGGTAGCAAGGCTTCTTATTTGGCGATTTCACATACCGATCCAGCCCCGTCTTTAAAAAATAAAAATCTTTTTTTTCTCGATATAGCTTGCCCTGAAAAAGTTTTTAAAAAATTGGTTCGCGAAAATAAATCCGTAGTTTTGATAGATCACCATCTCACAACTCAACATTTGCCGAAATCCGCGTCCGACTCGCTTTTCTCGTTTGATCATTCAGGCGCTTATCTCGCGTGGAAATATTTTCATAAAAAATCTATACCGAAATTGATTTCTTACGTTGAAGATTATGATTTATGGAAATTTAAATTGACGAATTCGCGAGAACTTAATTCTTACATCGAAACAAAAGAATATAATTTTAAAGAATGGGGTAGGCTTGCATCTGACTTTGAAAGAATGAATCTGCGCAAAAAATTTACGGCATTTGGCAAGGCGGTTTTGGATTATAAAAAAAGAAGAGTTGAAGATCTGGCCAGAAAAGCTGAAATAGTGGAATTTTTCGGGCATAAAGTTTTTGCCATAAATTCTCCTGAATTAGTTGATGATTTATGCCATTATTTGGCTAATAAGAAACCGCCCTTTGCCATTGCGTGGCATAAGCGCGGGAATTTTTTAAAAGTAAGCATGCGCTCGATCAATTTTGACGTCAGAAAAATAGCTGAAAAATTTTCAAATGGCGGCGGGCATAGGGAAGCAGCGGGTTTTTCAATTCCGGCCAATAAAAAATTACCATGGAAAAGTCTAAAAAAATAATAGTTTACACTGATGGAGGATCCAGAGGAAATCCCGGGCCTGCTGCTTTGGGCGTTGTGATTAAGGATGAGAAAGGCAATTTAATAAAAAAATATGGAGAAGCTCTCGGAGCAAAAACAAATAATGAAGCTGAATACGCGGCAGTGGTTTCGGCTCTAAAAAAAATAAAGGCGCTTTTTGGAAAAGAGAAAACGAAGAAAATGGTTGTGGATATGCGCATGGATTCAGAGCTTGTCGCAAAGCAACTGACTGGAAAGTATAAAATTGAAGTTGAGCGGCTTTTCCCCCTTTTTATAAAAATCTGGAATTTGAAAATGGATTTTAAAAATATCTCATATACGCACGTGCCAAGGGAGCAGAATAAAGAAGCCGACCAAATGGTGAATGAGGCTTTGGATTTTCCGGAGAGTCGAAAACTTTTCTAAACCGTGGAAAGAAAATTTATTATTTCAGGATTTATCGGATTTTTTCTGGGAGTTTTTATGCGCTCTTTTTTCTATTTTAGCTTGGAGGTCGCGGCTCTTTTATTGATAATCGGAATATTTTTAGGCGCGCTATTTTATTTCCAGAAAAACTTATCTTTGTTTATTTTTTACTCGGCGGTTTTCTTTTCAGCCTTAAGCCTCGGAATTTTAAGATACGAATTTCAAGATCAAAGAACGGATTTAACTGAATTTTACGGCTCTGCTGGGAAAAGAGTTGAGCTTTCCGGAGAAATAATTTCTGATCCCGAGCGTACTGCGAAATTTACAAGAGCGGTTTTTGAGGTGAGGGGAGCAAAAATTTTATTAACCATACCGCATTATCCTGAAGTACATTATGGCGACAGGTTAAAATTAAATGGAATATTGAATGAGCCTAAGAATTTTTCTAACGGATTTGACTGGAAAGCTTATCTTGCGAAAGACAATATTTATTTTGAGATGTTTTTGCCCGAAATTTTAGAAAATAGAGGGCCGAATTTTTCTCTGGCGGGAGGAGCAAAAAGAATTTTATATTCGGCAAAGCATAAATTTGTTGGGAATCTTCTGGAAGTTCTTTCCGAGCCGCATGGCTCTTTTTTGGCCGGCATTACAATCGGCGAGCGGACTTCGCTGCCGGATGATTTGGAGGAGAAATTTAGAAAAGTGGGAGTAATACACATTATCGTTCTTTCCGGCTATAACATTTCGATTATTGCCGACAATGTTTTGAAGATAATCGGCTATCTGCCTCTTGCCAAAACATTTCGGACCGTGCTCGCGACTATTGGCGTCATTCTTTTTGCGATTTTAACTGGCGCTTCCGCAACCGTGGTCAGGGCCGCCATCATGGGCATTTTGCTTCTTTGGGCGCGCGAGACAGGGAAAATTTATCAGGCCCTTTCCGCATTAATTTTTGCGGCTTTTTTAATGATTGTAATAAATCCCAAGGTTCTTCGTTTTGATGCTTCTTTTCAGCTGTCTTTTTTGGCGACTTTCGGCCTGATTTTTCTTGTGCCGCGGATTGAAAAATATTTCACGTGGTTCCCGAATTTTTGGAGGCTTCGCGAAAATCTTGTTTCAACCATTTCCACGCAAATTTTTGTCATGCCTCTATTAATTTCCATGGGCGGAAGTTTTTCATGGGTCATGCTCCCGGCCAATTTACTTATTTTGAGCGCAATACCACTTTCAATGTTTCTTGGTTTTTTGACCGGCTTTTTCGGTTTTTTTTCATATCATTTATCGTGGATCGCATCTTGGCCGGCCTTTTGGCTTGCCGAGTACCAGCTTTTAGTCGTAGATTTTTTCTCCTCTTTATTGCCATGAATTTTGTTATGATTAAATATCCCGTCGAAAATAAGTTTTTGTAATTTATAGAAATATTAATGAAGCGGCGTTTTAAATATTTTTTTACATTATTTCTGGCTTTATCCGCTTTTTTAACGTGGCGGACCGTTTTAAGTTTAGAAAATCCGACGCTTAAATTTTATATGCTGGATATTGGGCAGGGCGATGCGATTTTTATTGAAACTCCTTCTGGGAACCAAGTTCTGGTGGATGGTGGGACGGGCAAAAAAGTTCTTTCAGAGCTTGGCGATGTCATGCCCTTTTTTGACAGATCAATTGACGCGGTTTTTCTGACCCATCCTGATCTTGATCATGTAGGCGGCCTTCCGGAGGTATTAAAAAATTATGACGTTGATTTATATGTAGATCCCGGGCAACCCGATACTTTGGGGGAATATGCGGAAGTGGAGAGACTTGTTCGGGAAAAAGATATAAAAAGACTTGTTGGTCGAAGAGGTATGAAGTTTTTACTGGACAAGGATGTGGTTGTGGAGGTTCTTTTTCCTGAAAAAATCGCGGATGGCGGAAATAATAATAAAAATTCCCTTGTTTTAAGGCTTTCTTATAAAAATGAAGATTTTCTTATGACTGGCGACGCCGAGCGGCCAGCGGAATATTTTTTGATTGCCAAAGAAAACGATCTTCATAGTGAAGTTTTGAAAGTGGGGCATCACGGTTCAAAAAGTTCAACCTCGGATTTGTTTTTGGAAAATGTTCGTCCTTCTTACGCCGTGATATCTGTCGGAGCAAAAAATACATACGGCCATCCGCATGAAGAGGTTTTGAATAATCTTTTTGATGTTGGGGCAAAAATTTTAAGAACGGACGTTAATTCACGAGTAAAAATAATGACAGACGGCGAGACTTTAGAAGTATCGTCTATAAAATAGCTTGCGGGTTTACTGGTAATAATGTATTATCGAGAGATATATTTTTTTATGAAAGGACTTGATTTTCCGATTTTTAAAACCAAGATAGAGGGGCAGAACCAAAAATTCCGATTGGAAGAACCGGCCGAGCGGCGGAAGTATTTTGACTTTAAAGCTGGAGCGGAAATTGAAAAACTTCGGGATTATCTTCGTTCAAATACTTTTGTCGGTATTCTCTTGGGAAAAAAGAATTCCGGGAAAGGTACGTATTCCAAGCTTTTTATGGAAGCGGTCGGCGCCGAGCATATTGCTCATATATCCGTTGGGGACATTGTTCGGGACACGCATAAAGAAATTTCCAATCCGGAAAAAGAAAAAGCGTTAAAGGAATTTTTGAAAAAACGTTTTCGCGGTTTTATTTCGGTAGAGCAGGGGATAGATGCTTTATTGGGCAGAGATACAAAAACTCTTCTTCCCACGGAATTTATTCTGGCTCTTGTTGAAAGAAAAATAGATCAGATCGGCAGAAAGGCGATTTTTATAGACGGCTTTCCCAGAGATTTAGACCAGATTTCATACTCACTGTATTTCAGGTCTTTGATAGGCTACAGAGAAGATCCGGATTTTTTCACTTTTATTAGCCTTCCGGAGTCGATCATTGATGAGCGTATGCGTTATCGGGTTGTTTGCCCGAAATGCCAGACGCCCCGCAACCTGAAACTTTTGCGAACGAAAGAGGTCGGATACGATGAAGAAAAAAAAGAATTTTTTCTGCTTTGCGATAATTCCTTGTGCGGACAGGCGAGAATGGTCGCGAAAGAAGGAGATAATCTCGGGATCGAAGCTATTCGTGACCGAATTGAGATAGACGATAAAGTTATGCGCTCTCTGCTTACGCTTGAAGGCGTTCCAAAAATTTATTTGCGAAACGCTATTCCGGTTGAAAAAGCAAAAGATTTTGTAGATGACTATGAATTGACTCCAGCGTATAGTTACGAAGGAGTAAACGGAGAAGTGAAAGTGATTGAAAAACCGTGGGTTGTAAACGATGATGACGGCGTTCCTTCATATAGCCTTTTGCCTCAAGCGGTTGCGGTGTCGTTAATAAAGCAGATGATCCCAGTGTTAGGCTTGTAATTCTTTGCAGTATTCTCGGAATTTTTTGCTTTGCGAAATTGGGAAAGGCCATATATATTAAGAACATGTATATAAAGCCGAAAACTGTATTTTTAACGGTTTTTTTTATTTTTATACTCGCAATTCATCTGTGGGCGATCGCGACCTCCGGCTATTATTATATTTGGTGGCTTGATATGGTGCCCCATTTTTTAGGCGGCTTTTGGCTCGGCAGCATGGGAATTTATTTGTTTTTGCGGATGAATTTTGAGTTAAATTCGCGAGCTTTTGTTTTTTTAATTTTGCTCGCGCTTGTTTCTTTGGGCGGCGTATTTTGGGAATTTTTTGAATATGGCTATGACCAAATTTTTGCGGCAAGAGGACTCGGCCCTTTGGCCCAGATCGATATAGGCGATACAATGGGTGATTTATTTTTGGATTTGCTCGGCGGAATTCTCGCCCACTTTATTTTTTTAAAAGGCAAGACCAGCCGTAAACCCCGTTAGAAGCTCACGCGGTGCATTAAACTTCGCGTTCGCTAAAATCGATCAGCATTCATCCCCGCGGCAAGCCACGGGGCGTTCTGCTTCTAACGGGGTGAATAGTCGTATATAATTATAAAATGGCCAAAGTAACTTTTTTTGGAGGGGCTCAAGAGGTAACTGGTTCGTGCTTTCTTTTTGAAGAAGGCGCGGAAAAAATTTTGATTGACTGCGGGCTTTTTCAATCGCCGCGATTTGTTGATTCAAGGTCTGGAGAATCTTTCCCCTTTGATCCCAAGGGAATATCGACTTTATTCGTTACGCACGCGCACATTGACCACACTGGCAGAATTCCAAAGTTGGTTAAAGACGGATTTAAAGGAAAAATTTATTCAACTGAACCCACAAAGGAATTGGCTCACTTGATGCTTGAAGACAGCCTCGGCGTTTTGGGCAAAGAGGCAAAGAAGCACGGGGAAGAAATTTTTTACGATGAATCAAATATAATTCAAGCAATGAAGTTATGGCATGGCATTGGCTATCATTCTCCGGTTCAGATAGGTGATTTAAAAATAACTTTAAGGAATTCCGGGCATATCTTGGGGTCGGCCATGGTCGAAATCGAGTCGCAAGGCAAGAAGACTGTTTTCTCCGGCGATCTTGGAAATCCGCCGACACCATTGTTGAAAAACCCCGAGGAAGTAACAGACGCAGATTTTTTGATTATAGAATCAACGTATGGAAACAGAGATCACGAAGGCAGGGAGGGTCGCAAAATCAGATTAGAGCGGGTCATAGAAGATACGCTTCATTCCGGCGGAGTTTTGATGATTCCGGCTTTTTCGCTGGAAAGAACTCAAGAAATTCTTTTTGAAATTAATGATCTTGCGGAGTCCGCGCGCATTCCGAAAGTCCCTTTATTCCTGGATTCTCCTTTGGCGATTAAAGCAACCGCGGTTTATAAAAAATTTGAAAATTATTTTAATAAGGAAGCTAACTACCGGATAAAATCCGGCGACGATTTGTTTCGTTTCCCCGGGCTTACTTTCACGGAAACAACGCTCGAGTCAAAAAGCATAAATGATGTGCCGGCGCCAAAAATAATAATCGCGGGTTCCGGCATGTCGAACGGCGGAAGAATCATTCATCACGAAAGACGGTATTTGTCTGATTCGAGATCAACCTTGCTTCTGGTGGGTTATCAGGCGGCAGGATCCATGGGCAGGGTGCTGCAGGACGGCGCAGGGGAAGTGTTTATCCTAGGAGAGAGGGTCCCGGTGAAGTGCAGGATAGAAATGCTTACAGGATATTCCGCCCATCCTGACAAAGAACAGCTTTTTGACTTTATTTTGAAAACAAAAGATAGATTGAAAAAACTTTTCGCCGTTCAGGGCGAGCCTGCTTCGTGCCTTTATCTTGTTCAAAGAGTAAGGGATTATATTGGCAGGGAGGCGTATGCTCCGAGGCACGGAGAGACATATGAATTGTGATAGAATGGATGAGTGTGAGAATCACCAATTACTAAATTTTTAAATAGTGCGGAAAATTTATGAAACCTTCGCCTCATTCTCATTTAAAATTCAAAATTTGCGTCTCCGGCGCCGCTGAAACGGGGCACTGCGGAGATAACGCTTTAGCGGCCTCAAAAGAGCTTGGCCGCGAAATCGCGAAACATAAAGCAGTCTTGGTTACTGGAGCTACAACAGGAGTTCCTTTTTGGTCCTGCATAGGCGCGAAAGAAGAAGGCGGTTTCTCGATCGGCGTCTCGCCCGCGAAAAATGAAAAAGAGCATATAGAAGAATATAAATTGCCGGTTGATTATATGGATATAATCATTTATACGGGATTTGGCTATTCCGGCAGAAATCTTCTTTTGACGAGATCGGCTGATGCGGTAATTTTTGGATGCGGAAGAATCGGGACTTTAAATGAATTTACCATAGCTTTTGAAGACGATAAGCCGATGGGAGTTTTGATGGGCGACTGGGAAACTGATGAGCTTGTAAAAGAGATTTTGGAAAAAGGGCATCGCGGCAACGGGAAGGTTATTTTTGAAGCTGATCCCAAGATATTAGTTGAAAAAATAATCGAACTTATCCGGAAAGAAAAAGTGATTGAAATCTGATGGCGGCGGAAACAAAAGCGTCAAAAATTATTGAAGCCATCGGTCTTTTGCTGGGCATGATAATCGGCGCTGGCCTTTTCGCGCTTCCTTACAGCTTTTCCAAATCCGGCGTGTTGGCTGGTTCTTTGATTTTTGTCGGAATTTTTTTCATAAGCTGGCTCATGCATCTTCTTTTTTCAGCCATAATTTATTCAACCCCCGGTAAACATCGTTTTCCTGGCTACATTAAAATACACCTCGGGGACGGCGCTTCGCAGATTGCTTTTATTTTCAGCATTTTAAGCGCTTATGGAGCGATGCTCGCTTATGGAATTCTTGGGTCGATTTTTCTTGGCGCGATTTTCGGTCTGGATTTTTTTTTGGGAGGTGTAATATTTTTTGTAATTGGGGGAATTTTGTTTTTTCTTTCGTTGAGGGAAGTTGGAAAGATTAATTTTTATCTGACTTTTTTGCTGCTTGCCTTTATTTTGGTTCTTTCTTTTTGGCTGCTGCCGGACATCAGCTTGCAAAATTTTAACCCTCCTCCAATTCCGGATTGGTTTCTGCCTTACGGAATTTTACTGTTTGCGTTTGGAGGTTATTCCGCGCTTCCCGATTTGCATGATGTGATGGGTCGGGACTCGCGCAGTCTTTCCAAAAAAATAATTTTCTGGAGCATTTTTATCTCCGCCATTTTTTATCTCATATTTATTTTCGCGGTTCTGGGGACAACCGGCTCTGCGACTTCCGAAGATGCGATTTTGGGGCTTAAGGGGATTATTGGAAATTCGGCTGCCCTGATCGGTTCAATAATAGGAATTTTGACTGTTTTTACTTCGTATGTAGTTTTTGGAGCTGATCTGAAATTAACATTTGAGTATGATTACAAGTTTCCTGACTTTGTTTCATGGTTTTTTTCTTTTTTCCCGCCCATCGCGATATTCGCGCTTGGTTTTAACGACTTAGTGAAAATTTTAAGCATTGTCGGATCTGTTGGTTTAGGCATTTTTGCAATTTTCATTCTTATAATCTCATGGAAAGAAGGCAAGAATTTATCGCATTATCTAGGTTTTACGCCAAAGGCCGCGTGGCTTTTACCTTTGGGAATTTTGATTATAATAGGGGCGTTACAGGATATATTTAAGTTTTAGAATTATTGAATGAAAATAGTCGCCGATTTCCATATTCACTCCAAATATTCGCGGGCGGTTTCGAAAGAAATGACGCTTGAAAATTTGGACGTATGGGCAAAGAAAAAGGGGATTCATGTTATGGGAACCGGCGATTTTACGCATCCGCAGTGGTTCAAGGAAATATCGACCAAACTCGAACCTGCAGAGTCGGATCTTTATCGCTTGAAAGGGTCTAGTTCTCCGACCCGATTTATGTTGACGGTTGAGATCTCGAGCATTTATAAAAAAAGGGACAAGGCAAGAAGGATCCATAATTTGATTTTTGCTCCTTCTATCGAAGCAGTCCAAAAAATAAATGATGCGCTTTCTTTGCGCGGAAACCTGCGTTCTGACGGAAGGCCGATTTTAGGAGTTGATTCAAAAGATATTTTAAAAATTGCGCTTGACGCGAATCCGCGCTCGGTTTTAATTCCGGCGCACGCGTGGACTCCGTGGTTTTCCATTTTTGGTTCAATGTCCGGTTTTGACGCGATTGAAGAATGTTTTGATGAAATGTCCAAATATATTTTTGCGATTGAAACAGGGCTTTCATCTGATCCAGCGATGAATTGGCGCCTGTCGAAGCTCGATAATATTTCCTTAATTTCAAATTCCGACAGTCATTCGCTTGAAAGAATCGGTAGGGAATCAAATGTTTTTGACACAGATCTTTCTTATGATGCGATAATTGACGCCATGAAATCCAAAGATCCGAAAAAATTTTTGAATACGATTGAATTTTTTCCCGAAGAAGGCAAATATCATTTTGACGGGCACCGCGCGTGCAATTTTTCGCAAGATCCGCATATAACAAAAGAAAAAGGAAAGATTTGCCCCAAGTGCAAGCGCCCTATGACGATAGGAGTTTTATACAGAGTCGAAGAATTGGCGGATCGTCCGCCTGGTGCCTCCTCTCCTCGCGCCATTCCTTATAAAAGTCTTGTTACGCTCGATAAAATAATCGGAGACGCGCTTGATGTTGGCGAGAAATCCAAGTCCGTAAAAAAAGAATATGAGGTTTTAATAAATAAATTTGGGAATGAACTTGCAGTTTTACTTGATGTTTCAGAGGCTGATTTGAAATCGGCTGTTGATGCAAAAATTGCTGAAGGGATTGTGCGTGTGCGTGAAGGAAAAATAAAAGTCGTGCCGGGATATGACGGCGAATATGGAAAAATTTCGATTTTCAATAATTCGGAAGGTGCGGCAGTTCCGCAAAATACTCTTTTTTAAATATGGAAACTAAGCAGTGCCAAAATTGCCAGAAGGATTTTAAAATCGGGCCTGAAGATTTTGTTTTTTATGAAAAAATAAATGTTCCTCCGCCAACATGGTGCCCGGAGTGCAGGATGATTAGAAGGAAAATATTTCGAAACGAGCGGCAGTTATATGTAAGAGATTGCAATCTCTGTAAACAGAAAACGATTTCCATGTATCCGCAGGAGTCGTTATTTAATATTTTATGTCATAAATGTTGGTGGTCTGATAAGTGGAACCCCCTTGATTTCGGAAGAGATTATAACTGGTCGAAGTACTTTTTTCTCCAATTTCGCGAATTGATGTTTTCTGTGCCGAGAGTAGCTTTAGTCCAATACCATCAAAATGTTAATTCAGAATTTAATAATTTTATTTCAGATTGTAAAAATACGTATTTGAGCAATTCCGCTGTGTCTTGTGAGAATGTGGCTTATAGTATGGCGATAGATAAAACTCGAGATACCTTGGATTCAGCGTTCGTAAAAAATTCCGAATTATGTTTTGAAAATATTGATAGTTCTGACAATAGTAATTGTATTTATTTACTTAAATCGAGGAATTGCTTGGATTGCGCCTATTTGTTTGACAGTGTTAACTGCACAAATTGTTTTATGAGTTCAAATTTGCGTAATAAGCAGTTTGTATTTCGCAATTTACAATTAACAAAGGGTGAATATTTTAAAAAAATAGCAGAAATTCAGTTTGGTTCACACGAAATATCTCAAAAATTGAAAAAAGAGTATTCGGATATGGCGATTTCCTCGCTTCATAAATTTGCAAATTTGATAAAAACGACTAACTGTGTTGGAGATAATATTTCAAATTCGCGAAATATTTACCGAAGTTTTAATGTATATAATGCTGAAAATATAAGATATTCAACTCGTTCATATGATACAAAGGATAGTTATGATCAGCGTGCTGGCGTTAATGGGGAATTATTGTATGAAGTTATGACTCCGGGCTATAGCAGCTCTAGAGCCCTTTTTTGCACATATGGAGAGCAGACATCTAATTCTAATCTCTCAGATTGGTGTCATAATTCCCAATCCCTCTTCGCCTGCATAGGCCTTCGCAACAAATCCTACTGCATCCTAAACAAGCAATACACCAAAGAAGAGTACGAAGCCCTTCTGCCTCGTATAATCAAACACATGAACGACATGCCCTATATAGACAAGAAGGGCAGAGTATATAGGTATG
>Ga0209542_10005649_pt1 | contig 24828 bp, 30 predicted proteins | sample RifCSPhighO2_01_FD_184028 | JGI IMG/M metagenome (GOLD analysis project Ga0209542, IMG submission 184028) | Soil microbial communities from Rifle, Colorado - Rifle CSP2_plank highO2_0.1 (SPAdes) (version 2) | ecosystem: Environmental > Terrestrial > Deep subsurface > Rock core/Sediment ...
TGGTGGGACCATTTCTACACTTTTGAGTGTTCCGAAAGGGACCACTTATCTCAACACTAGTTATGCTGGCCTGTATACCTCGAATTTCCAAATTCGAGATGGAAAAGTATACTTCGAAACTATCTGCCCTCAACAATCAACTGGTAGCACATCGTATGCAGTGTGTGCGTTCAATGTGTGGTCACAAAACGGTGTTGTTCAACAAGTGATTGATTTAAGCAGCTCTAGCACCGTATTGGTAAAATCTCTCCATGGGGTCAATTACCTAACAAACCCATACGAATGGGGTCCAATGTTCACTTCCACCCCGAAGGGTGAGGTGTTCTACTTCAAGGGCAAAATTGTTGGTACCACCAACTTCTTTGTTTCTGGTTTAGGACTTTGGGATGGTAAATCATTCAACCTTCTCATCGCTACGGGTCTCCCTGGCCAGCCACAAATCCTTAACGGGGTAGTTGCTGTATCTGACGACACTATCGGGTATGTACAGTATGATGAACAAATCAATAAGTGGCAGACAGGTTTCTACTCATTGTCTCAAAACAAAGTAGTGGGGACAAATGATGCCACGGCGCGTTTTGGACTAACCCTTTCTAGAGATTACAGCGAAAACGTGCTTTTTGGATTGATTCCAAGAGGCACAAGTGTAGATGTTTACAAACTGTATCCCCAACAAGAGACATTGTTCTTGGGACGTAGCATCATACCTGACGTTTCTAAGTTCCCAACCTCCAACGGCCTCTGGTCCGTCCAGACCAACTCTGCTGTTGAATTCAATGATGGTGGAGTTGACTGGCTGAAGGCTCTGACTGTCGGGGACACGCTCCCGAACGGTAAGAAGACGACTGGGTTCAAGGCATCAGCGCCTTTTCCAGACCACTTACTCATCCTCACGTATGAGGGGTGGGTGCGCTTCAACTACGAAGCTTTCCTTTTGCCACAGATCACTTCTGTAGTGAACGGTGCGAGCTTCGGAGACAAGCTCTCTTCTGGGGCTATCGGTACCATCTTCGGCAAATATCTCGGTCAGATCGCTACGGCTGGCCCACAAGCGAGCTTCAAGCTCGGTGGCGCTAGTGTCGCAGTCTGCGGATTCCCTGCTCGCTTGTTCTACAACAGCGGAGAATTCACTCCCAATATTGGAGGGGTCACTCCACAGTGGCAGGTGAACTTCCTCGTTCCTAAACTTCCGCCTACGGTCAAGGAGTGCGATGTCACTGCGGCAGTGGAGAAGAGTGTGGCCGAACGGCAGGTGTCAAAACCTCTTAAGGTCGCTCTCTCTCAAGTCTCTCCCGCTATCTTCCTCTACTCGGCAACGAGGAGAGGAACGCAAGACCCGACTATTCTTCCGATCGCCACCAACAGCAGTTATCAATTGGTTGGTCCGGAAGATAGCAATATTCCATCAGTCCAAGTATCAGAGAATGAAATCTTCACTCTTTGGGGAACAGGCTTCGGCCAAGTTTTTCCAGAAGTGCTTGACGCAAGCAACTCTGATGGCAGTGCCAAATGTGTTGACACTCCGATCGTTAAGATCGGCGGAGTCAATGCAGAAGTGCTGTATTGTGGCTTGGCTGCTGGGTTCTCCGGTCTCTGGCAACTAAACATCCGCGTTCCACTCGGCACAGTCGCTGGACCAAACTATCTCTGGATCGGGGAGACTCCGCTCTCACCGATCTACATTCTCTGGACCAAGTAGTCCAGAGACCGCTCATTTGTACAAACAAAACGCCGTCGGCCCCTTGCCCCGGCGTTTTTTTCTATCCACGTAATCTACCACCTCGTCATTTTTTTCATGAAAAGCGATTCGAATTAGATTCTTTTGTTCTATCGTCAAAACACCAACACATTTATATTCTTCACCAAGATTGCCATAGTAAGTGAGATGTACGAGAGTATTTTCAGGATTATTTTTATCAAGCAAGTTCTTCCAAATAATCATTTTATTATTTTGGATATTATGTATATGATTGAAATTTCTTTGATATTTAGTACATTGTATACAATGATAGCAAATCATAAAAACAAAACTCTCAAAAAGGAGTTGCCTAAAAAGGTTCAAGATGCTCTCATTTGGATTATTGCTATTTTGGAAAAATATAATATAACGTATCATATTTGTGGTGGTTTATGCGCAAGATTTTATGGGTCTTCGAGAAGGATAAATGACATAGATATAGATGTTAGTGAAAAAGATTTTTCCAAAATATATGAGAGTACTAAATCCTATGTAGTTTCTGGTCCAGAATTGTATACTGATAAAAAATGGAAAGTAATGTTGATGACTATAAAATTCAACAATCAGATTATTGAATTCGCAAATGCTGACAATATACAACTTTCTAATGTAAACAGATCAAGATGGATAACTTTTAAGTATGATTTCAATGATGCTACGACCATCCAATGGAAAAAATTATCACTAAAACTTATGAGTTCTAAAAAAATGATCGCGTATAAAAAATATTTAGATGGTGATAAACAAAAAGAAGATATTAAAGCAATCAAAAATTATATTCACCGACAAAACAAACTTATAAAAAATTAATCATGGAAAATTTTGAAATACAAAATAAAACAGAATCGATAGAAAAAGTATCTTTGGTTGAAAAAAGATTGATTAAAATCTTACCAACGAATGAAATTATTGAGGTATTTGGTGAAGACACTTTTCTTATTGGTGGTTTAATACGTGATTTAATACTTGAAAAAGATTTATCTAATTCTGACTTAGATTTAATGACAAGATTATCCAAGGACACTGTGGTATCAAATCTAAAAGCTAAAGGTTTTACTGAAAATGATTCTAGAAAATTTGAAGAAAATAAATACTCCTTTAATGATAAAGGGACTGTTATAGAACTATTAATAAATGGTAGAAGAATACAAGCTGGCTTTATTGGTAATATTGATGCGGAAACTCTCACTAAGCAAGGAGATATAACAATTAATTGTTGTGCTTTTAATTTGAAAAGACAAAACATATTAAATGTGGAAATGCTTGATGATGTTTTAAATAAAAAATTGAAATTTTGTTCTCCTGAGTCAGCAAAAAAAGATCCGTGGAAAATATTTTCAGCCCTTAAACAAATCTCTAGAATACCTGATATAAAAATAGACGCTGAAACACTGGATATAATAAAATGGTGTATACCGGAGTTTATAGATTTTTTTACTAATAATCCAGAAGAAAGGACTGAACTTCAACATATTTTTGGTAATATTAATTCACAAGAGGTTTTAAACTTGTTTAAAAATTTTGATACGAAAGGCATTTTTAATCAAATAGATTTTATAAAACTTACACTTGAAACATCTGAACAATATATTTCAACGCAAATAGAACATATAACTGAAGATGTAAGACAAGAAATCATAGCATTAGCAAAGAAAAGTTTTGGTAGGAGATTGGATATCAACAAACTTTTTAATAACAAGATAAATTCTGTCACGTATAGTCTTGATGGCACAGGATATATTAATGCCTGTTGTTTAATTGGTGGCGAAAGAATATATGCTATCGCCTCAAAAGATTCTGATAGTATTGTTAATTTAGTCAATGATTTATGTAAGCATAACTATAATATTTGGTGCACAGTTTCTATTTTAAGTAAACGTATAATATATTTAGCACAACGTGCTGGTTTAAGACTAATTACCAACCCTAAAATAATAGAAAAAATATTGGTAAATAATTATCCAGAATATTCGGATAAAATAGTAATTGGTGGATATGGTAGCTACACTACATTCTCAAAAAAAGGTTCAGATGATGCTGAGCAAGTATTATTAATGTCTTAATCTAAAAAATTATGAATAAAAAAGGATATATAGCGGTAAACATAAAAGATAATGAAATAAAGAGGTTAATCAATTGGGTAAAGAAAGTAGTACAAGAAAAAGACTTAGTGTATTCTGAAATTAATGGTAAAAAAGAGGGTGGAAATGTTATAGGTGATGCCCACCTCACATTATTTTTTGGTTTAAAGGATAGTATAATTGATAAAAAAGAAATAGAAAAAATACTTAAAAAGTTAAATATAAAACACTTAGAAATTACTGGTGTCAATTCATTTCCTGTTAAAGAAATAAAAGCTAAGATATTATATTTTAGTATTAAAGATACGCATAAAAAACTAGAAAAAAATAATAATATATTTTTAAACTTACCTCATTATAAAAAAGACCAACATACTTTTACACCTCACATAACAATAGCATATGTTAAAGATACATTTGATGAGAAAAAAATGTCGTTTAATTTGGAAAAGAAACTACTCGTGAAGAATATAGAATATCTAACTCTTGATTAATCTTCCTGTAGCTTCAGTGTTTCAAGCGCTATTACAGCTGTATCTCTGATTATAGAATTTTTATCACAACTTAATTTTTTCAACAAAGACAGAATATTTTTTGTTTTAAAACCAAGATCACCAAGAGATTCAATTGATTCATGTCTCACTAAATCAGATGGATCATTCAGGATAGACTCAATCAAAAACTTCACCGCTTTCTTATTTTTTGTAGACCCGAGTATAAAAGAGGCTTCGTGTCTGATTACACAGGAAGGGTCATCCTTTAGTGTTTTATAGATAAAATTGAAAGCTTCAGTTGATTTGTTGCCATAGAAAGCCAAGACATTTTTTCTACGAATTGCTGGGTTATCCTCTGTTACTATAAGTTTATTTGTTATTCTCATATTAATTTGACTGGCTATACCCTATGATAAATAGCATAATTTGTCAATATCAAACTCGACAGTGATTTCATTAGGTATACTTTTATCTGCATCACTATTTATCGTACAGTCAACACTTAGGAACATCCTCAGAGAGCGCTCATTGTGGGATTGGATATGTGCATATAGTTTTTTAACTTTACTATCGCGGCATAATTGTAAAAAATAGTTCATAAAATCCTTGCCAATCCCCTTACCTCGATGATCTTTATGTATAGTGATTTGTTCCAAATACCAACATTCTTGGTTGCCTTGATACCCACTCTGCCACCCTAAGAATCCTATAATTTTGTCATCAGAGGTATAAATTAAAAGTTGGTTAGATTTTATCCTTTCCTCAATTTTTGGTTTGCTCTCCTCCCTTTGTGGTAGATCAGTATCATTTATTACTTCCATTATCTCATTCAAATCTTCAATTTTTGCTATTCTAATTTTTGACATAGGATGTTTGAAAAATAATTGTCCGTTTGGCCTTATGTCCCTAAATTATTTTACTTTTACCTCAATCGCATAGATTCCAAATTTAGGAATATTTTCTTTATATTCTGGAAAGACAGTGTCGTATCTTTCAATGGCTTCACTAATACTTAGTCCAGAAGACAATGTATTTCTGGTGCCTTCTGCTTCAAGCAAAGCTCTCACATCTGGATAATGTCTCACTCCTAAAATTTCTACTTCCATTACTTCACCCGTTACATTATTAGTAAAATTAATAGTATCTCTCACCTTTAATTCTGCATAGGGAGTTTTATCCCAACTGGTGGGCACTCTGGTCTCTATTTTCTTGGTCCCTGCTTTTATTGCTTTGAATGGCCTGTCATTTAAATTAAGATCGTAGTTCATGGATTTTAGATAAAATGTAATTCGCCGTTTCTTGTGAAGTTTGGTCTGAATTGTCTATTATTTCTCCGAAGGTTGGGTTTGGTATGCCAATATTGTAATGATGTTTTATCCTTTCTCTCTCTTGCTCAGTTAGTTCCCTTGTTCCCCTATTGCTCAACGCCTTTTCAAGTTTTGGAGCCAAAGTGAAAATGTGGATGTTAATCTCGAGATCTTTTAATCCTGATATCAGGAAATCATAATTTTTTTGAGAAAGAGGATAAGGAACAATCACACTTATTTCTTGCTTAACGAAATTTCTGATTACAGACAATGCATTTTCAAGGTTTATTGGTACTGCTTTGTCTATAGGCATCCATTCAATCATTTCATGAAATGCATCAATTTCTAAAAGTGCTGCATTTGGCATTTCTTTAGCTAGTATCTTCGCAACCGTGCTTTTGCCTGCATTTATTGAGCCGTTTAGGAAGATAATCATGATTTAAGATTTTCTATGATTTTTATAAGTTCTTCATTTTTCATACAGGAAATATATCACAAATTATTTTTAATAGGGCTACATGATCACCTCCAAATCTTTAGTATCAATAGTCCCTTTGTATAGTATGTGAGGGACGAGGTGGAATAGGAGTGGGCGGGTACCTTTTGATTTGTTTTCCTTATAATATTCTATGGTTTCTGGAGGTACAGTTTTATAGACTTCCATTCTGTTTGGATCAAACTTTTCATATATTTTGAAATTTGAAGCAAAACCTTGGTCTATTTGATATGTGAATGCTGTGCTATTCTCACCCACTATCATATCTACCGGTACTTTGAAGTACTGCATATCGTCATAATGCAAATCTGCTTTGACGAGATTCATTCTTAGCTCTTCTGGGCTGACTGCTGTGAAATGTAGGACGTCGTTCCATAAACACCCGAGTGGTGGCACTTCTGCTGTCAGCAGCTTTTCCCTACCTTCATACTTTTTGGCATGGTCATTATAAATTTCTGGATTTATTTCTTTCAACATATTGAGTGGGTACAAAATAGTCCCAGACATATTTTTCGGCACACGATGGTATAGGTATTCCATAACTAGTTATTATATTTTTCCAACATCTCCATCGCTCTCTTCATTATCCTCTCCCCTATCTCACCCCAATCAAAATATTGTTTGTAGTCTTTTGGATCAATCAGTTTTATTTCGGTAATATCTCCGTCTGGGTCGGAGACGAAGTCGCCGTAGGGTTCTACAATGCAAAATGAACGAGTTTGGCGGACTATTTTATTTGGTTCGTAGATATCTTGAAAGCCGATAAGCTCTTGGTGTAGGACCTTCATGTTTGATTCTTCCTTTACTTCTCTCACTACAGCTTCTTCATAAGTTTCCCCAGCTTCTATACCACCACCAGGCGGGGTCCAGTATTTTTTATCTTCTGCATAGACGACGATCATCTTGTCTTTATAGAAACAAATCGCATGCACTCCCTCTAATGTTTTTCCTTCTAAATTTTGGACAGGATCCATACCTTCATAATAAAAAACATCCAATACTTGCTCTGATCTATTTGTCAGTGTCGATTTGATTTGCATTGAATTATTTTTTTATTCAAAATCTTTCTTTTGTTTTTGGTAGGCAGAGGCGTATCGGCCGCCGAGGTCCAGAAGCTCTTGGTGAGTCCCCTTCTCTAAAATCTTGCCTTCGTGAAGCACTATTATTTCATCAGCTCTTTTGATGGTAGCGAAGTTGTGAGAGATGAGGATGGCAGAAATAGTATCTGGCAAATTCTCAATTTCATTAAAGATCGTCTCGGCAGAATCAGCGTCGATAGAAGCTGTTGGCTCGTCTAAAATCAGAAATCTTTTGCCTTTATAAAAGGCGCGAGCGATCGCCAGCTTTTGTCTCTGGCCTTTGGACGGCTCTATACCACCAAACTCTACTCCGATCATGTTGTCGTATTTATGTTCTAGCTCTTCGATAAATCCGGTACTGGTGCTTTTTTGAGCTGAATTTTCTACTAGGCCCATATCTATCTTACCAGTCAGATCACCGACAGCGATTGACTCCTTTACGGTAAAATTGTAAGTGGTGAAGTCTTGAAGAAGGACACCAAGGAAACGCCACCAATCACTCAAAGCCACTTTCTTCAGATCCATACCACCGACAGTGATACGACCCTTTACTGGGTCATGAATACGCAAGAGGAGGCGGACCAAAGTAGATTTGCCGGCAGCGTTGTTGCCAACTAGGCCCATCTTTTGGCCTGGCTTCAAGACGAAAGAAATATCCTGAAGTGCCCATTTGTTTTGACCGGGGTATTTGAAGGAGACATTTTCAAAGGCTACTATCGGTGTCGGGTCAAAAGATATTTTCTTCGGATTTTTGGAATAAATCAGAACTGGTTTCTCATCAAAGATGCTGAAAATATCAGTGACATAAAGATTCCTTTCTAGCAATCTGGCAGTGTTTGCTAGCATACTAGATGTCCATCCGCCGACTCTGTTTAAAGTTTGGAAGGCAAAGATGACGGTACCGATCGCTATCACGCCAGCGACCGCTTCGTTGATAATGATCGCTGTACCGACAAAGAGACCCACTGCGGCGAAGACGCTCGCCAAGGTCTTCATTATCGTCTTCCAATGTTCTGCCGAAAGCTGTTCGTTGGTAAACTTTTCTAATATTTTTTTGATTTCAGCCAAGAATTTTTCGCCTGCTTGATATAGCTTGCCGTCAATGATTGATATTTTATTCTGGAAAAATCGGCGTAGGTCTTGGTACCTCCTCTGCTCGGTACTGTTTTTCGCCCAAATGTGCCAGATCCGACCACCGTGCCGGATCTCAATCCAAAAGTTTGGTATAGAGGTCACGAAAACTAAGACAAAAACTCGCCAATCAATAGTTGCAGCTGCCACAGAGCCGACAATGATGCCACAAAAGATTTCAAGATTTTGTATTTGCATATCAACAATGTTGGTGATTGGGAAAATGCCATTGTTGAAAGCTCTCTGGACACGGTCTTGAAATTTGGAATCTTCGTATTGAGCAATATCAAAAGAGCCTCTCTTTTTTAGAGCCATTAGTTCTAGAATGTCTTGCATTCTCAAAAAGAGATGGCGATCACAAAAGGAAAGGATATTTCGGATGACTGTTGGCACAGCTGTAAGTACGGCGAAAAGTATCAGAGTCGGATAAACTATTTTGACGTCCCCAATTTTGGCAGATTCAATAATTTTATCAATCAGATCTCCTAGTACTTTGGCGGAAAAAACAGGGATGATACCTATTATAATAGTCAATAAGATCATGACTCCAAATAGCCAAGGCATATTTTGAAACAGAATCTTGAAAATCCTGCCAGTGTTCCTAAACAAATCTTTGAAATTTGTCAGATTGCTTTTTGTCGTGACCTCGGATGTAAGTAGTGTTTTCATAAATTTTTAATACTTAAAAGGGGTAGCTTTTTTGCATCTCTATAAATCTAAAAGGATTTTGATCTTACTCAATACTTCATTAAAAATATTATTAAACTTCCTAAGGTCTCGCCTTAGGATTTCTTACCATATTTCGTTACCGACCGGAGGGCCCCAAAGTACTTCATCATGCCTATTTTCAGGAGTGATTTTGGAAAGTAAGCTATCAAAAGTTTCTTCTTTTTTTCCACTTATGACCACTGTATTGCCTACCGCTCTCAAGTATACAGCTTTGCCATCTTTGAACTTGTTTGCCATCTTTTTGAATATATGTGTCAAGTTTTTTCAAATTTATTTCACTACTACGTTGAGCTCTACGGTCACATCTTCTGTAATGGAGTTTTTGGATATGCTTATTGAAAAGGTGCCGAGGTTGCCGGCTTTCTCTGCCAAGAGAGTGGCCATGTTTGAATCGCTTTGTTGAAAAATAATTTTCCAGTCATTGTCGGTCAAATATTTTTTATAAATATCGAAATTCTGCTTGACGGTCTTTTTGGAATAATACATTCTGACATTCTGGATTTCTTTGCCACCATCTACTTTTATGATCTCATTGCGGACTAGAGGTACATCTTTTTCCATCGGTAGATTTGTCGGTAATTCCGGAGGTAAAGTAGTACTTCCTAGGTATTCTGTCTCAGATGGGATTTGCTCTACTTCCTTAGGAGGGGTCGGTGATACTTGCTTAGGAGAAGAGCGATAAAAAAGAAAGATGATTGCCACACCAACTGCACACAAAATTAATAAGATAAGTTTCTTCATTTGAAGATAATTATACAATTATTTTTGGTATATCCCAACAAAAAGTGTGAACAGTTGCTACCACTTGCATTTTTTTATTATATTTGATATAATATAAGACAAAGGAGGAACAGATGGGACTATATAAAATCTTGTTTTCTCTGGCTCTTTGTCAAATTGTTTTTGGACAGAACGCCAGATTTTTCGTAAAGCTCACAGAAGGGCAATACAAAGATGCACAGGGAATGGCTCCGTTTGCCGGGATTCCGAATGCCAAGTCTTTATTCCCGTACGATGGCCGTTTCCGAAATGTTTGCCCGAATGCTTCGTCATTCGAGTGGCTTTTGGATCGGGTGGCGGTAGTGACTGCCCCATCTTCAGAAGATAAACCATGTGGCGATGCAGAAAAAACTCGCCGCATCTACGAAGTACTGCCGCAAGCATTTTCTATGCAGGCGGTGAATGATCCAGAAGCCGGAGCGCAAGTGCCGATGTTTCGCCAGATCAACTCTGGCGGTCCATCAGATGTTCGAGTTGGCGTAAACGATATCGTGATTGTCACACTCGATGGCAAGATCGCTCCACATGAGGATCTACCATCTTACCTCTCTTCTTTTGCCCCAGGGCAAGGAGAAGTACATGGCACAGCTGTCGCCGGTGTGCTCGGAGCGATTACCGGAAACGGTAGAGGAATCATGGGAATTTCAAACGTACCTATTATCTCCTTTCCAGTCTTCTGGGGAGTGCAATCTGGAGAGAAGCTAATCGCTGACACTGATGAGGTGGAAGTGTTCAAAGCTCTGCTCAAATTGCATACTCTCCCTCAAAATCTGATCATTGTGAACATGAGCTTCTCGCGTTATGAAGACGAGGCTGATCGCAAGAATTGGGACATCTGGGGAGAAGTACTCGGCGGACTCGTACGAAGTGGTAGGTTTCTCTTGGTCGCTGGAGCTGGAAATCAATCCTCGCCCGCCTCTCGCAACCAACCGGGACTCACAGTCTCGCGGCTTGGTGGTATCACCGTCGGTGGCGTTGACCAAAATGATGCTCTGGTGCCAAACTCGGCATACGGAGAAGTCGTCGGACTCTCTGCACCATGGGATAGCCTGACAACGATCCCCAACAATCGCTATGCTTGGGTCGGAGGTACTTCTATCTCCTCGCCCATAGTTGCCGCCTCGGCAGCTGAAATCCTGAAGCGAGCAATCGCTCTGGGCTATAAGCCCAATACGCAAAACTTACTGAATGCTCTGCGACTCGGTGCGCGATTTGCACCAAAGCTTGCAGGCCGTACTGCTTTCCCTGGTATCTTAGATGTTGAGAATTCTTACCAAGAGCTCTTGAATATCTTAACTGGGAAGTTGACCGAAGTCCTCCTGCCCGTAGTTTATGGGGCAAGGGAAAATTGGACAGGCTCGAAAGAGTTCCAGCTTGGAGATTACGTTTCTATTTTTGGTGAGAATCTTAAAGAAACAAGAGTGTTCTTGAATGATCGGGAGCTGCCGATCTTATTTTCTTCGGATATTCAAGTAAATGTCAGACTGCCGGAGAGTATCTTCGGCGGCTGGCAAACCACGAACACTCTATCTCTCGTAAAAATTCGGGGCGGAGTGCCACTCGCCTACACTGGGGTGGTGGTCAAAAAAAGTTTTACTTTCAAAAATCCTAAGGGGCACCCTTAGGATTTTCTTTATATTTATAAACCTTCTTCTTTTAGTTTTTGGACTATTTCGCGAGCTTGCTTCCCAAGCTTTTTTGGAAGCGATACTTTGATATGGGCGAGGATATCACCACGGCCTCGGCCTTGAGTGGGTACGCCTTTGCCTTTGATTTGTAAAATATCGCCTGTATTTATACCTTCCGGAATTTTGAGTTTAGAAAGTCCATCTAGAGTATGGATGTCGTATTCGGCGCCAAGCAAGGCATCTGAAAGTTTGATATCTAAATTCATCACCAAATCTTCCCCTTCTTTTCTAAATATTTTGTGTTTCTTCACATGCGTCTTGATATATAAGTCTCCTGCTTGGCCACCCTTCACCGCCTCACCTGCCCCAGAGAGACGGATCATCTCGCCGTTGTCTATACCAGTTGGGATTTTTATTTTTATTTCTTCTTCTTGTTTTAAAATACCAGAGCCGTTGCAGAAGTCGCACTTTTCCTTGGGTACTTTGCCAGAGCCCCCACATGTGTCGCAAGTACGACTGACTTCTACTGATCCAAAAATAGATCTTTTCATTTCTCTAAATTTGCCTTTGCCATTGCATGTCTTGCAATCTGTCATGTCAGTGCCTTTTTTGGCTCCGCTGCCATTGCAGACCTGACAAACTGACACTTTGTTTAGTAAGAGTGTGCGCTCTATGCCGAAGACAGCATCTTCAAAAGCGATCTCTATGTCTACAGAAATATCTCTACCTCGCTTAGTCTCTCTCCTCCTACTTCCACCAAAAAATTCTCCAAAAATGTCTCCCAAATCAAAACCTTCAGCTCCTTGGAAGCCACCCCCGCCGGTGAATTGAGAAAAGTCGAAACCACTGAAATCTTGCCAGTTGCCGCTAAACCCGCTACCCGCCTGTCCTGTTTGGCTACCAGCAAAAGCCTGCCCATACATGTCGTATTGAGCACGCTTTTGGTCATCAGAGAGGACAGTGTAGGCCTCGTTTACTTCTTTAAACTTGTCAGTGTTGCCACCTTTTTTGTCCGGGTGATATTGATGGGCTAGCTTGCGAAAAGCCTTCTTAATATCGTCTTTGCTCGCCTTCCTATCTACCCCTAGGATGTTGTAATAGTCTGCTGCCATAGGGGCATTATAGCAAAAAATAATCGTTATCTCAAGTAAATAACCCACCCTCCTCACTTCGTGTGGTCCCTCCCTTATTACAAGGGAGGGAGGAGCGAGCGTTGGACTTCTTTAATTTTTTCTAAAACTTCTTGTAAATTTTTGAGCACTTCGTTATTCCAAAATCTAATGGTGATAATTCCTTTATCTTTTAAAAAAGATTTTCTTTCCGCATCGTATTCCTCGGCACTTTTATGTTGCTCTCCATCTAGTTCTATTGCAAGTCTACTTCTAGGGCAGAAAAAATCCAAAATATATGGGCCTACACTATATTGTCTATGAAATCTAGTGTTGCTTATCTTTTTGCCTCGCACTTCTTGCCATAAAATTATTTCTGCTTCAGTTGGGTTTTTTCTTAACTGCTGTCGTCTAAATTTTTGAAGTTGATCATTATACATTTAAGTGGATAAATGCTCGCCCCTTCTCTTGTTGTAAGAGAAGGGCCACACGCTAGTGAGGGGGATGAGTTATTAATCATATTGATTATCTCAAAAATTGGTGTAATATCAAATATAGGGAGTAATCTAATGAAGGTCAAAAAACGTGCAAAGTGGATCATGACAAGATTGATTACAATAGATAAAGAGGAACAACGGCTCTCAAAAGAGCTTGAGGAGATCCAAAATAAATGTGACCATAATAATCGGACTCGTGTTGGAAAAACTGATGTCACTGAGTGCCCAGACTGTGGCTTCGTTGATTTTGATTGATTTTATTTTTGATCCGTTCCAGCCTCTGGTTGGGACGGGTCTTCTTTTTTGGGTTCAGTAGAGGTGCCACTACTTTTCTGCATATACTCCCCAATCTTTTGAATTTCTTTTGAAAGGTTTTCGGTAGCGGTCTTGATTGCTCCTGTATCATCTTTATCTTTTACAGCTTTTAATTCAGAAACTTTTTCCTCCACACCTTTTTTAATTTCATCACTTATTTTTTCTTTATTATCGCTCAATGCTTTCTCGGCTGTGTAAATAAGCTGCTCGGCTAAGTTTTTGGCTTCGGCCACTTCCTTTTTCTTTTGGTCGTCAGCCGCATGAGCTTCGGCGTCTTTTTGCATTTTTTCTATTTCTTCTTTTGAAAGACCGCTTGACCCCTCTATTTTTATTGATTGCTCTTTGCCAGACGATTTGTCTTTAGCCTTTACAGAGAGAATGCCATTGGCATCTATATCAAAAGTAACTTCCACTTGTGGCACACCGCGCGGAGCAGGAGGGATACCGTCTAGAATGAATCGGCCGAGGCTGCGGTTGTCTGGAGCGAGTGGCCTTTCACCCTGCACTACATGTATCTCTACACTAGTCTGATTATCTGCAGCTGTAGAAAATACTTGAGATTTGGAAGCAGGAATGGTGGTGTTGCGATCAATGAGCTTGGTCGCCACATTACCCATGGTCTCGATACCGAGCGAAAGCGGGATAACATCAAGAAGCAAAATATCTTTGACGTCGCCTCCGATGATACCGCCCTGAATAGCTGCGCCAAGTGCCACCACTTCGTCTGGGTTGATAGATTTGTTTGGTTCACGGCCAAAAAATTTCTTCACTTCCTCGATAATTTTGGGCATGCGAGTTTGACCACCGACAAGCACTACTTCGTCAATGTCCCCTACTTTGAAAGGCGAAGCTTCGAGGGCTCGCTTCACGATCTCCATCGCTCGCTGGATAAATTCGTCAGAAATTTCCTCAAGCTTAGCGCGGTTCATTTTGATAAGTAAATGTCGTGGCCCTGAAGAGTCGGAACTGATAAACGGGATGTTGATTTCAGTATCAGTAGCAGTAGAGAGTTCGATTTTAGCTTTCTCGGCGGCTTCGTCCAATCTTTGAAGTGCCAATGGGTCTTTAGTTATATCTATACCCGATTCTTTTTTGAACTCATTTGCCAACCAATGAATAATTTTTTGGTCAATGTCTTTGCCTCCCAAATGTGAGTCACCATCGGTGGCTTTCACTTCTACTACATCGTCTCCTACTTCCAAAATAGAAATATCAAAAGTACCACCTCCAAAATCAAAAACTGCAATCTGTTCGTCTTTTTTCTTATTAAATCCATAAGCAAGCGCGGCCGCTGTCGGCTCGTTTATAATCCTCTTCACATCTAAACCTGCTATTTGCCCAGCGTCTTTGGTCGCTTTGCGCTGCGCGTCGTTGAAATATGCTGGTACTGTGATGATAGCTTCAGTAATCTTTTCTCCCAGCTTGGCTTCGGCATCAGCTTTGAGTTTACTCAAAATCATGGCAGAAATTTCTTCTGGCTTATGTTGCTTCTCACCGATCTTCACGTTTACTCCACCCACATCAGACTTGGACATTTCAAAAGGTACTGTGCCCTTATCTTTCTGGATCGCCTCTTCGTCAAAGTTGTGACCGATAAAACGCTTGATACCAAAAACTGTATTTTTGGGATTGGTCACTGCTTGGCGGCGGGCCAAAAGCCCGACCAACCTCTCACCGGTTTTTGAAATAGCGACAATAGAAGGAGTAGTGCGTGCTCCCTCGCTGTTTTCAATAATCTTCGGATTGCCTGCTTCCATGACTGCGACAGCACTGTTGGTTGTTCCTAAATCGATCCCAATGATTTTTGACATGTTTTTGAAAGTTTATAACCCCACCCCCTCACTTCGTGTAGCCCCTCCCCTTAGCAGGTGAGGGAAAACCTAGGAGCTGGACGAGTGATTCTTGTTAATGCGGCTCAAATTATAACTCCTGTGAGCTTCTTTGTGTACTTGACATTACTATAAGAATTTGCTTTAATTGAGAAAGGATGTTAACCCTATGGAAATTGTCGGAGTGTTAACGGGGAGCATTATGGGCTGTCTGATATTTCGGTGGATTGCTGAGAGGGTGTGGCCTGATCAGGCAAAGAACTGGCCAACACATCTCGCTCTCATGATTGTTGGTAGCGGTCTCGGCGGGGTGGCTGGTATGGCTGTGGCATCTCTCAAATAAACACCTACGTGTTGATTCCGAGCGCATGGGGAGAAATCCTTGTGCGCTTTTGCTTTACTTTTTCTCCAAATTACGGACTCTATTATCCAAGTCTAGAAACAACTTTTTATCTATTTTTCTATCTAATGTTAAGTTTACGTTGTAACTTATATCATGCACTTTTAGTTTTGTATCTCTTACCTCTAGCGTAAGGTTGTCTATATCTCCCTGCATTTTATCTAGTCTCTGATTTATACCAGTTAGACCTTCTTTAGTAACTTTAAATCTATCTTCGGTGTGTTCTTGTAGAGATCCGAGATATCGCTTTATCTTTTTGTCAGAATCACTCTGCACTCTCTTTATTATTTTTTCGATCTCTTTTGACATGAAATATAGTTTAACATTTTACAACTAAGGTAAGCTGTTCATAACTTTTTATAACACGATTTTTTATGATAAATCAAACTCTGTACTCGCCGACTTTTACTTTTGGGGCTCTGATTATTTTATTTTGGAGTTTGTAGCCGACGGAGAGGACTTCTAGGATTTTGTGATTATCCTCTTCATTTTCTACTGGCACATTTTCTATGGCCTCGTCTCTAGTCGGGTCAAACTTTTCACCGAGAGGTGATATTACAGAAACACCATGATTGGCCAAAATATTTATAAGTTGCGAGTGAATGTACTCCACCCCTTGTCGCCAATTTTTATCTACCTTCTCCCAAGCTTCCTTATTTTTGAATGCAGACTCAAATGAATCTAATACAGAGATGAGCTCGGTCGTGATATCTTCTTTGGCAAACTTGGCAAACTCCTTCTTCTCCTCCTCCATCCGCTTCCTCAAATTCACCCCCTCTGCTCTCTCCTTCTGCCAACCAGCCAAATATTCCTGCGCTTCCGCTTCCGCTTCCTTCAACTTTGCCCGCAGCTTTTTGATAGTATCACTTTGGCTTATTTCGCCTTCCTCGTTGCTCTCTTCAAATTGTACTTCGTCTTCGTTCATGTGATTTAGCGAAATCATGCCGAACGATACGTCGACTAGAGTTCGGCCCTATTATACAGATTTTTGGACTTTTTTAAACCCCACCCCTCACTTCGTGTAGCCCTCACCTTGATTAAGGTGAGGGAAGGCAAAAACCAAACTTGCTATTTTTGGTCAAATCGTATTAAGTATGAGAGGAAATTTAGTACAAGGAGAGGTATAAGATGAAGACAAGCATTATCTCAAATGGCGACAAGCCGATCATTCGGCTGGAGCCGACAAACAATAAAGAACGGAAAGCATTTGTAGAAGGTAGCTTCGATATCGGATCCTTGTTTAGGATTTCGAATAAGCAACCTCGAGGAGTAATGCTCATGGAGCGAATGTTCTCTCCAAATAACGAGGAGCAATCTTAACTTCGTTTCCCTGACAAAGTCCCACCTGATGATTGAGGTGGGGCTTTTCTTCATCTCTTTTTTTATCGCTTTGACCATTGTGGAGCTTTGCGAGCTTTCTTGAGACCGAATTTGCGGCGCTCTTTGGCACGAGGGTCGCGTTTCAGAAGCCCTGCAGATTTGAGTTTGGTTCGAAGGTTTAGGTCGTTTTTGACGAGGGCTCGAGCAATGCCGTGGCGTACAGCCTCAGCTTGAGAGTGGACTCCACCACTTTTGACATGCACAGAAATAGCAAACTCTCCTGCCTTGGCTTTTTCCATAGCTTCGTCGATTACTTTTCGGAGTTCGGCAGTTGGGAAATATGTGGCTAGATCTCGGTCGTTTATTTTGAAAGTAGTCTTGGAGGCTGGCGTGAGGCGCACTCGAGCTACAGAAGTTTTCCTTCTGCCTACTGCCTCTATGTATCTTGTCTCCTTTGTAGCTGTCATTCTGTTATGGTTAAATTTTTCATTATTCTAGGTCTAAGTTTGTTTATTGGCAACATACCCTTTATGGCAATACGGAGCGCTTCTTTCATACCTTTCACCGCTACTACCTTTTTCATACTCGTCTCTTTCAAACCACCTGGGTAGCCAGAATAATTTTTGTAAATCTTGCTGTCCATTTTTTTGTTGGTCACAAATATTTTGCCAGCGTTTACGATCTTGACCTTGGCATCAGCCACTGTGTTTCTAGCGAAGTCAGCTCTGTTTTTGCCCATCAGTAAGATGGCGGCTTCGCTCGCTAGTCTACCCAACTTTTTGTTTTGTGCATCAATAGTGTAATCCATAAATTTATACAAATTCTATTATTGCCATGTGGCTGCCATCTGACAGCCTTCTCTTCATCTTGGTAATCCTAGTGTAGCCTCCTTTTCTGTCACTATATTTTTTGGAAAGTTCGTCCATCAAAATTTTGGTAGCACTCGGACCAATCTTTATATTTATGGCTCTCCTTGCACTGACTGTTTGTAGCTTACCTTTAGTCACCAACTTTTCAACAAACGGTCGGAGCTCTTTGGCTTTTGGCTCTGTAGTATGTATCTTTTGATGCAAAACTAGAGATCGAGCAAGCGAATTGACCAAAGCCTTTCTCACTTTGGTAACCCTACTGAATTTTCTGTTTTGATTGTGGTGACGCATATACGAAGTAACGAATTAATTAACGAATGGCTACGAATTATTTGAGGGTTATACCATGTTCGCCCAAGACTCGTTTGATCTCGGCTACCCCTTTGGCTCCTAAACCTTCTACTTCCAAAATATCTTTTTCTTTTTTCCTAGCCAAACCTCCGATGGTTCTGATGTTTGCGCTTGAAAGAGCGTTTAGGGTCCGAGCAGAAAGGTTTAGGTTTTCGATGCGAGTTTTCAAAAATTCTGGGTCCATCTTTTGGAGGCCACTCTTGTCGTCCCCTTCTCCATCTTCATCCTCTCCTTTTGGAGATTGATAATCAGATATACTGTCTCTCTCTTCAAAGCCAGTGATAGCTTTCAATTGTTCTATCATAATGTTTATTGACTTTTCAAGTGAATCTTTTGGAGTGATGCTACCGTCGGTCTCTATTATTATCCTCAATCGGTTGAAGTCAGTACGGTCACCAACACGCATGTTCTCTACTTCGTAGCTTACTCTCCTTATAGGTGTGAAGTTGGCATCGAGCATGATGACGCCTATATCCACTTTGTCTTTGCCTAATTTGTCGCGACTTACAAAGCCCAAACCCTTTTCTACTGTCATCTCAATATTTAATTCTGAGTCTTTGTCAGTAAGGGTGGCGATCACGAGCTCTGGGTTTATGATCTCTACTTGGCCTGGCACTTCGATATCTTTGGCGGTGATCGTCTTTACTCCCTTTGCTTTTATAGAGAGAGTTTGCGGCTCATTGGTGATCATCTTTAGACGGATTCTCTTAAGGTTTAACATTATCATGACCACATCTTCCTTCACTCCTTTTATAGAAGAAAATTCATGTGAGACTCCATCTATCTTCACAGAAGTAATGGCAGCGCCTGGAAGAGATGAGAGTATGATTCGGCGGAGGCTGTTGCCTATGGTAAATCCATACCCAGGGTAAAAACCATCGATCTCATAAATCCCTTTGTTGTTATCTTCCGATACTATTTTTGGTTTCGATGGCAATATTATAGCTTTATCAAAATTTTCCATGAGTTTTTTATTAAAATATTAAAAATTAAATTAAAAATTGAAATTATTACCGAACTATTACCTTTGATAATATTCTATTACTTGACCCAGATCAAACAATAAGTCGGGTATTTCTGTAGCAGAACTCTCCTTGATCGAGAGCTCGTGCTTTGCTGCGTCCCACTTCATCCAATTTGGTACTCTGGTCTCTACTACCTTCTCATCTATTTCACTAAACATTTTACTATTTTTGCTTCCTTCACGGATGGTTATATTATCGCCACTCCTTACTGAATATGATGGTACATAAACTTTTTTGCCGTTGACCAAGAAGTGTCCATGAGAAACTGCTTGGCGAGCAGAGAGATGAGTAGGCAAAATCCCTGCTCTCCAGACTACGTTGTCCAAGCGGTGTTCGAGAGATTTGAGCAGATTGCCGGCTGGGGAGCCACTCTTTTTGGCTAGAGACTCGTTCACATATTTGGCAAATTGCTTTTCGCTCACGCAATAAAACATCCTAGCCTTTTGCTTTTCGTTCAGCTGGATACCGAAGTCTGTTTTCGGTTTGCCTCTCTTTGTTTTTTCATTACTTGCCTCTCTTTGGGCATACTTTTGAGTTTGAGTTTTCTCAAAAATTGGAGCCTTCAATCGGCGAGCTATTTTGTATTTTGGTCCTATGATCATAAAATATTTTTGTTTATACGCGACGGGGCTTTTTTGGCTTCGGGCCATTATGCGGTACGGGGGTAGCGTCTTTGATAGAAGTGATACTTACTCCTTTTGATATAAAACCTCTGATGCCGCTTTCTCGGCCAGAGCCAACACCTTTGACTACTACACTGATTTCCTTCACTCCGAGCAGGTGAGCTTTGGCCCCTAATGTCTCACCTACTTTGGCAGCAGCAAACGGAGTACCTTTCTTGGCTCCTTTGAAGCCGAGGCTACCACTTGAGGCTGTAGCCAAAACGTTACCCTTTTTGTCAGTCAGGACCAACTCGGTGTTGTTATAAGTAGATCGCACATGCAAAATACCAGCTTCAACTCGCTTCTTGTTGCCCTCTCTCCCGACGCCTTCAGGTCGGGACTCCGACTCCTGCGTCGGAGCTGTTTTTACTATTCTCTTTTTTCCCATTTTATTTCTTGTCGACTGCTCGGCGACCGGTACCCATGGTCTTCCTTACATTACCACGGCGGGTACGAGAGTTGGTTTTGGTGCGTTGGCCGCGAGATGGCAGACTCCTCTGGTGTCGCACTCCTCGGTAGGACTTTATATCTTTCAGTCTTTTGATATTTCCAGAGACTTCTCTTTTCAGGTCTCCTTCGATCTTGAAGTTTTCTATGATTTTCTTTATTTCATTTTCTTTTTCAGCATTCAAATCTTTGGCTCGTGTGCCCCAATCTACTTTGGCTTTATCTAAAATCCATTGAGCACGAGAACGACCTACTCCAAAAAGGGTGGTCAAACCTATCTCAAGTCTTTTTTCTTCTGGTATTGTGATTCCTAAAATTCTCATTTGATTATTAGCACTGGTACTTCGTCCAGTATTAGTGTTCCCTAACCTTGTCTTTGTTTATGCTTCGGATTGCTCGGGCAAACTACAAACAAAATGCCTCCTCGGCGTACCATCTTACACTTCGTACACATTTTTTTTATTGAAGCTTTTACCTTCATTTTTTAGTTTGCGATGCGCTTGGCATCAAGTCTGCGTGTGATCCTACCTTTACCACCGTATGGGTCAAGGATGATCTCTACACTATCTCCTATAATAACTTTGATCCGATTGAGCCTCATCTTGCCAGACAAATAGGCGAGGATTTCTTTATCTCCAGATTCTAGCTTGACACGGAAAAGTGCGTTTGGAAGCGCTTCCGTTATCATACCAATACTCGTATCTTGCCTCTGTTTATCTGTCATTAAAATGAAACAACAATGAAAAAGGCTATCATATAAGCCACATAAGTGTCAAGTCTAGTTATTTGCCACTGTCTCCACATGTATTTTTGAAGGGTTTTCTGGGAACGACCTTTTCCACATAGGCCTTATGGTGGCGGTAATGCTCGAAATGCCGGCAAATTCGTCGATCAGTTTGGGAGTGTCCTTCCTTGATTTACCAGCCAATCTTTCACTTATAACAAGAGTGTCTATGTCGGCCAAAACTTTGGCAGTGCCGGTAATTTTGAAGCTCTGATTGCCGGCATCCAAACCTTCCGGTAAGTTTTCTACTCGAAGTGGAGAGAAGTCTTTTATTGTAGGCTTTATGTTTTGCCAGTTTGCGTCGTTTAGAATGTGCTCAGTCAGTATTTTATTTTTTAGATCTTCAGTGTTGAGCATCATAGCATATGCTGTGATATCTTCACCGATTATGACTGAAGAGCCGTCTTCTTTTTGAGGTAGCTCCTTTGTTTCGTATCTTATAGCTCCTTCCAACAACACTACTCCTTCTGGTATTTTGGACTCGAGCTCTTTCTTGACTGCGGACTCCATATCTCCCCTCATATTTCCTAGAGCACTCTCCTTCTCACTTGCTGACACAGTCTTCCTTTTGCCTACGAAGCCTCCTGTCATGTCGGTCACACTTCTAGCGTAAAAATTTTTGTAGCGATTTGCGTCAGATTTGAACCCGGGGACGGTAAAATCTGTTTTTCCAATATTGTATTTTCCTCCAGCTTCATCAGCGAATATTTCTACTTCTATACTACCCGGTGTCTCTACTCCGGCTTTGACCGATTTGCCCGGCACTACCACCGACTCGGGTATCCTGTAGAGGAGACCATCTTTTGTTTCAAATCTTGTGCGAACGATCAGTCTTTGTGGCTCAGTGGAGAAGTTGTTGTAAATGGCGATCTTACCTCTAGCTTTTTCTTCTACGACTTCTTCGCCTGTGGATGGTATTGAAGTAGTTTTTGATTTTGAAAGTTTTATCACTTCATATCTGACTGTGTCTACATCTTCGTCTATTGTAGTGGTACCCTTTACATCCATAGCAATGGTTTTGGGTTCGCTTTTTGGTGTGATGGCGATAGTAGCTGAAGCAAAAACTGTCATCATACCTAGTACAAATATGATAATTAGTAAAAAGACGCTACTGCCATAGAGAAGTCGTTTCTTCGATTTACTTTTGCCGTCATAATCTAGAGCATTCACTGGCGTCTCTTTCTCTTTGGGATAGTAATATTCGTAAGCTCCACTGGTTTTCTTTTCTGTTATCTCAGCGATCTTTTTGTTTATAGGTACACTGGAACCACTAAATATTGGATTTGGACTAGGAGTTGGTGTTTTCCTTTTACCACCACTTGGAATAGGAATATCACGAATACTTCTTCTCTCTGGAGGCACTACATCACTAAATTGAATTCTTGGCATGATTTACATTATACAACTTCTTTTTGTATTTTGTACAAGAAAATTGGGAATAACTCACCCCCTCACTAGCGTGTGGCCCCTCTCTTATCACAAGAGAGGGGAAAGAAAAAATATAAAACAAAAGCTCGCCCAGACCGCGACGAGCTTCCGTTCGTGTTGGTTGGGCGAGTTGTGGGAATTTTATCTAAAACCTTTTCGGCTGTCGTTCTCGACCTCTTTGAGGAGCTCTTTGAATCGTTCCTCCCATCGGTCCGTTATCTTGAAAGTGAAGAGAACATATGCCATCAACAGACAGACAAAACCGACGAGTATTTCTGCCAAGACAGTGCTCCATCGTGGAAACGTTTGCCAAGTGCCATCGATTGTGCGTACCTTCATTAACGGGAACCATCCGAATGTGTCAAAGGCCGCGTAAACCCAGAAAGACACTGCCGCGAATATGAAAAATACATATCCTGTTTTTTCCCATCTACTCATCTCGGCGAACTTTAGTTGCTTGGTCTGCAATGTTTGATAAGCCTTAACCATCACCTCGTCTTCCGGTAGTTGTTGTAGTAGGGATCCGTATAGGTCTACCGAAGTAATCCTGGTGCCGGCGTAGATGGCGGCACCCATTATGGTGAAGATGCCGATGAACTGCATGACTATCCCCGTTTGTTTCCAAAAGTCACTTATAGGAATCTTTGTGTGTTGCGGTATGAGGCCTGCCATGATTAACATGGCTGCGGCCATCAAGATGAGAGAGAACCAAGTTCGGTCGCGATTTGTCAGTAGCTTGTCCATTTAGGAGCCTCCGATATGTTTGTATCACAAGTAGTACGTTAAGTCAAAATTGCTTTTATTCTCCTGATACCTTGGGAGATGGCTTCTTCTTTTAAAATTTTGAAGGTGCCGAGGTCGCCAGTGTGAGTGGTGTGGGGACCGCCGCAAAATTCTTTTGACCAAGCAGACTCTATCGAGTCGCCAATATAGTAAACACTCACTTCATCGCCGTATTTATCACCAAAAAAGTGAAGTGCCCCTATTTTTTCGGCTTTTTCCTTTTTCATAACCACCTTATTGACTGGCAGATCTTCTTTTATTTTTTGATTTACAATATCTTCTACTTTTTTCTTTTCCTCATCAGTCATTTTCTGTGGGTGAGAAAAATCAAATCGCAATCTCCCTGGAGTTATATTGCTCCCCTTCTGTTGCACGTGGTCTCCTAGCACCTCCCGCAATGCCTTATGCAGCAAGTGTGTCGCTGTGTGGTATCTCACCTCCATCTCACTATGTCCTCCCAATCCCCCCTTAAACTTTTTCTCCATGCCTGCTTTGGAAATCTCTTGGTGTTTTTCAAATTCTGCCTTGAATTCTTCTCCCATTTTTATAGTTTCAGAAACACTAATATTTAGAGTAGAAGATATCTCTCTGGTCAACTCAAAAGGAAAACCATAGCTAGTAAATAAAATAAATGCATCTTTACCAGAAATTATACCTTTAGATAAAAGTTCTTTGGCTTTTTTCTCACCATCAACTAGAGTTTTCATAAATTTTATTTCTTCTGTCTCAATTATATTTTGAATTTCCTTAGTTTTGTTATAAGTATCTGGATAAGATTTTTTATAAAAATCAGTTATGACGCTAGTTATGGGATATAAATTTGAGAAACCAGGAGCAAGTTTGTAAGCTTTATAGATAGCCCTGCGTAATAATCTTCTTACAAAATAACCCTGATCAGTGTTTGATGGCAAAATACCATCTGATATAAGAAATACAGATGACCTCAAATGATCAGAAATAATTCTCATTATTTTCTTCTTTTCTTCATTAATTGAACCATAATTCCAATCAGATCCATATTTTTTTTCTATTTCAGAGAAAATTTCTTGAAATGTATCTATGCCGAACATATCTGAATTGTTTATAGATGCTGCCGTTATACGCTCCAAACCTCCCCCAAAGTCCACATTTTGCTTTGGTAGTTTTTGGAATGAGTCGTCAGAATTTTTCACATACTCCATGAAAACATTGTTTCCGATTTCCAAAAATCGCCCACAATCGCAGTTTGGATGGCAGTGTTCACCAAACTTTTTGTCGTGCTCTACATCAGTAAATTCATAAAACATTTCAGAGTCTGGTCCCCCGGGCTCACCTGCCGGCATATCCTCTGGCACGCCTGCCCTGCTCCACCAATTCTTTTTTGAATCATAATAAAATATGCGGCCGCCCTGCATGCCAGTCTTATAACCGTTTTCTTCGCTCCCTACTTCTACATCTTTAGCATCTACCCCTTTTTTAGAAAAAAGATCCTTCCATATTTCTACTGACTCTGTATCTTTGGGCAGATTGTTTTTCTCGTCTCCTATGAAAACTGTCACAAAAAGTT
>Ga0209542_10005651_pt1 | contig 24818 bp, 18 predicted proteins | sample RifCSPhighO2_01_FD_184028 | JGI IMG/M metagenome (GOLD analysis project Ga0209542, IMG submission 184028) | Soil microbial communities from Rifle, Colorado - Rifle CSP2_plank highO2_0.1 (SPAdes) (version 2) | ecosystem: Environmental > Terrestrial > Deep subsurface > Rock core/Sediment ...
GCATCCAGCGCTTCCGTCAAGGTACCGATCTGATTTACTTTCAAGAGTAAGCAATTGCAACTTCTCTTCTGGATCGCCTTCTTAATTCTAGTTACATTCGTAACCGTCAAATCATCTCCGACAATCTGAATCTTACTCCTTCGTTTCAATTCCGCAAAACTGGCAAAGTCTTCCTGCTCAAAAGGATCTTCGATGGAGATGACCGGATATTTCTTGATCAAGCTAAGATAATATTCCAATAATTTTTCTTTACTCATAGTTACATGAAGAAGATATTTCTCTTTATTATAAAACTCGGAAGCGGCGCAATCTAGAGCAATTTCTATTTTCCCTTTATATCCAGCTAAAGCAATTGCCTTGACCAGCAGATCCAGTGCCTCTTCCGCCCTGTTCAAAGGAGGAGCAAAGCCGCCTTCATCGCCAATATTGGTTGCTTCTTTGCCGTATTTTTTCTCAATCACTTCTTTCAAAACATGATACACTTCGCTTCCCATCTGTAAAGATTCAGCGAATGTTTTTGCTCGAGGAGAGATCATAAACTCTTGAAAGGCTAATTTATTACCAGCATGCTTGCCGCCATTAATAACATTGAAGAAAGGCCGCGGCATACTTGGTTTTCTATCCAATCCCGCTAACTGATGAAGATGCTGAAAGAGAAATTTCTTTTTCTCTGCATTCGCTGCTCTCGCTGCTGCTAAGGAAACTGCAAGAATAGCATTCGCACCAAATTTACTTTTATTTTTTGTACCATCTTTTCTGATCATTGCTTCATCAATCTTGCGTTGCTCTTGGCAATCCATTCCTCTCAATAACGGAGAAATCTTTTGCTCTACATTCCTAATCGCTTTCCGCACGCCTTTACCAAGATATCTTTTTCCTCCATCACGCAATTCAGCCGCTTCATGCTTTCCAGTAGATGCGCCGCTAGGAACTGACGCAGATTGACAAGTTTGCTTCGTAAAAAGATCAACTTCTAAAGTAGGATTACCTCTACTGTCAAGAATTTCCCGAGCTTTAATTGCAGTTATGGATGACATTTTTGGTTTGATAACTTTTAGTATCAGTTGATATTTTTAGATATCATTAACTCAAAGTAGCGCAACACCTAAAACCAATAGAGTAATCGTAATAATTGGTATCGTGCGCAGGGTTCTGCACGTAACAATCTGCTGTTTTTGGCTCTCTTGCATAATATGTTCCCAAAAAGAGAGCATCGTTTGGTTTTCCTTCAGGAGCATCAAAAACAATTTCGTCATTATTACCTAACAGATCATAAACACCATAGCTATTAGTACATTCGAGGAATGAACCGGTTGGTTGTCTTCCATCCGGAACCAGGGATAATCTTGGATCATCGAGTTGAGTAGTACTTCTTCCTAAAGCACCAAGTGGCCAGGCTCCCTCTCTATTACATTTTCCGCTGACATATTCAGAACCATAAGGATATTTTGTCCTCTGTTCGCCCACACATGCTGTTACCCACTCTTCCTGCTTACATAGTCGTTTACCTGCATTATTACAGGCCGCTTCAGCTACAACTTTACTGACAAAGCTTTGGGGCATAACTCCTGGAGCCGAAATAGCCTTAGGTACAAAAGAAGATGATTGCTCAGCACCGCGTTCCGGCATTTCTTTTGGTGTACCTTTACTCGGTTCATTTCCTACCCATTTATTATATTGCGAATTAGCAAGATTTCCAGGATAGTAATCCGGTGAAGCAGCTTGTCCCGTGGTAAGATCTACAACGCTTGCCTCCCACTTATCAATACAAAATTCGCCGTTGATATTGGCCATTTCCGGTGGACAATTTCCACCGATAACCGCAGAGATAAAATTTCCAGCTTGAGAAAGAACAGAGCCTGCGATAGAAGTCGAGGTAAATGCGCCAGCATTTTCTAAATCTCTGGCTAATCCCTGTCTTTTTAATATTTCCTGGTTTTGATTCGCTGGTCGTTCAATATTTTTAACAAACCAAGCTACCCATTCATCAACTGATTTTTCCACCGTTATCTCAGCAGGATAGGTTTGTTGAAGATAATAAATCATGTAATCAATATTTTTTTTGTAGTCTTGAACTGCTGCCAATTTAGTTTGATCAGAAGTAGGGCTTCCATAATGTTGTAGATAAGAAACTCCTAAGCCGCCACAAATGTTATACTGCCATAAACCAAAAGAGCAACATCTTCCTTTTCCAGGGATAGGGATGCTTGAACCGCTATTCTTTTCTCCATAAGCACCGCAATCGCCAGCTGCGGCAGAATTCAATCCTGACTCTCCTCTTGCATTTGCAACCAGAGCCTTAGCCAGATTTTGATTCGGTAGTTGCGGTACAATATCACGATACAATTTAGCTGCTGTTCCCGCATCGCCGGTTTTAGCCGTCGCAGTTGGTGTAACACTTGTCTGGGTTGGTTTTAATTCCACTACTTTCAAATATTTTTCTGAAAAACTAACCCAATCACCGCGAATAGTATCCCACACTTTACCTTTCCTCACTTTTGCCAACCACGTCGTTAATTTCTGCCAGACTTCATCAATTTCTCTGCAACGATTACCATTACATTTTTCAGTGGAAGGTTGTACTGCTTGCTGGCTTGGCACAGTTACACCAACTGGCACAAGAACTGGCGTAGTAGGAGTGATTGTAGGCGGAGCAATGGCAATTCCTGTAGGCGCACCGCAAGAAATAAACCCAAACCATCGTTTATCCGGCCCTATATCTTTTGAAACATCAAGAGTTCTTCTCTCCACATTATTAAGCACATTTCCACCAATCACTTCTACTTTACTGCCACCTAAATTATTGACCACAATATCACAATGACCTCTGCCACCAAGGGGCACATTATTATAGTCTATATTACATTCACTGCTGTCACTCTCAGCAGTGGTACAATAACAAATGATATCTCCTTCTTCGATATTATTTCTTTCAGACATAGAGTGCGTTTGACAAGTCCCTGGATTATCATAAACTGATCTAAAATATCTTGTATGCGCGCATTCAAAAGGAAAATCTGAGATTCCCGCATTTCTGACAACAAATGAAATAAAAGCTGCAGACCAAGCAGAACCAGATTTATCATCAGGACTTACTGGATCAAGACTCATGCATCTCGGCACTGGAATCTTACCGAAATAATTATCTTTAATATACTGCCTCATGGTCGGATCAGTTTCTTTAGTTGCTCCTTTATCCCAGCGTTCCCATTCTTGTATTGCAACCGCTACAAGGTTTTGTTTTGCCGACCCTGAGTTCTGAACAGTTCCAAGAAAAGTTGCCGCTTCAGAAGTTGATGAACCACCAAAAACAGTATCCATAACTGCTTTCATTACTAATGTTCTTCCAGTTGGGCCAAAATGTATCCCGTCACCCAAAGAACTATCAGCTTTGCCACAATATCCACAAGTGTCACTTCCAGGAGAACTTTCTATGACGGAATAAGTATCCACAGCATAATCTATTAAATCAGTTTTTCCTAGTTGATTATCCAAAAGGTCAGCATTGAAGGCTTTAATTCGTTGTACTGCTTCCGGCGTTCCATATCCTCCGCCTGCTCCTTTAGTTGGAGTGTTAGTAAGCATTATAACCGTAATATCCGAATCTTTTTCTTTCACCATTTCTGCAAGCCTAATTGCAGCAGCTTTGTATCTTCCTGGAGTCAAACCGCTAAAATCACTCTGCCCATTTGCAGAAGGATCAATGATTACATAATCTAAATTATCATTGCTTAGTACTTGTGCCAACAAAGGAGCTTGTGCTTCGGGATTAGCTCCTCCGACAGCTTTCAGTATAACCGTAGAGCCAGGGCAAAGACTTTGAATTATGTTGACATTCCTCCAGTTGAGACCTAGAGCACTTCCGTCCTTATTAGTATCCCAGGTATTAGAAGCTCCGACTAAACCAAATACTTTATTCTGACATCCGCCCGATTCCTGAGCTAACGCACTCAAGGTTAAAAAAAGTCCAACTAAAACAAAAATAACTCCTCTCCTCATCCTAATCCCTCTTCAACAATCATAAACTTCTTACTTGCGGTAACTTTCTTTCCCAACAACGAATTCTCTACAATCACATCCAACGTATATTCGCCAGGAAGAGCATCTGCTCCCATCACAAAAAAGTCGGCAAAGACAACTTCTTCTGTATCTTGTGCGCTGGCAACTTCAAAATTATAAACATTCTTCTGATCTGCTTCCAACACCACTTCGCCGAATGGATTCTTAATGCGATAATTTCGCAGTAATATAACTTGCTGATCAAAAGTACTGCTTTCAACCACAAAACGCACATATACATTTTCTAAAGCGCTAAATTCTTGCTGTTGCCGAACACAATTCAAATTCTCATCAACATAACTGCAGAAAGCGACTTCCTTCACCGCTAAAAATCCTTCCCTCCCCACCGGAAGAAATTCTGTATTCAGTATTGGCTCAGCAGAAACATCCTCTCTAACCTTAAGCGTTCCACTATAAACTAATAATAAAATAATAGCGCTGGTGAATACCATGGTAATCAAAACTATAAACACTTCCACTTCGATTTTCCCATTCTTACGCATTACTCACACCACATTGTGCTTCCTGTTCAATTTCCGCAAAATAGGTTGCAATTTTCTGATATTCTGCATTATTCTTTACTTCTTCCGGATATTGATCAAGAGGTTTCCCCAATGGATCTACTCGGTTCTTAAAGACCTTGATCAGATGACAGACATCTTCTTTCACCGCGATTTTCCAATCAACATTCGCTTTCTGACTTTCAGAAATTTTAGCTGCTACTATATAATATAAGGCAACTACATCCTCAAGATCAGCAACTCCCCTATTTACAACACCTTTAGCAGTTCCAATCACCTGTTGATAATTCTCTTTCTGGAAATCCTGATGCATCTGGCTGGCAATAACTGATATAAAAGGTTCAAGGCGTAAGGTAATAGGTTGCGTATGCGCATGTTTGCCTACTTGTGTTCGTACCGGTGTTTGCGCATTGTAACAATTACCTACTGCATCTGGTAACAATAATTCTGCCGTTACAGAAATAGTTTTTTCATTCTGCGCATATGAAGTTCCCGCTGCTTGTCTTACTCTATATTCGCAACTGTTGCCGCTTCCAGGAGCGCCGATAACATTTTTGAATTTCAATCCTTTGTAATCAAAGGTAATATCTCTTATCTCCTGAGAGGTTAGCCGATCTTTTCCGTCTTTGCTAGTTATGAATCCAGCCTGTACAGAATAGCCTTTATCATTTTTCACAATAGTAATGCCTTGGTCTACCGGATCATAGATTCTATACGAGCCATCATCAAATTTATCATACTTAAACTTTAAAGTTGCTGTTCCTATTTCTCCAGATGGAAAATCTACATAGCTCGGAGGAGTTGCGCATTCCTTATCCCCTCCAACTAATACTATAGATGTAGACGCTCCAGTAAATAAATCAGGTGTGACTGTTCCTAAAAACATTTCTGGCGGGAAGGTTCCGGGAATTCCAACAGGTAATTGTTTTAATTCTACATATTGCTGCGGTAATCCTGAAGCAGTCATCTTCACACAATATTTCTGGCTGCCATCAGTTACTGCATTCGCTCTGACTTTAATCTCTTCTCCTTTGGTAAAGATGCCCGGTGTACTGCACGGTATCCAAGATTGAGTATCAGTATCATAACAACTAACAAATGGATCCTGCAAGTAAGCTCCATCCCCGCCGCCAAACATTTTCACGAAGTCAGGGCAGTGATATTTTCCAGTATTAAATTGAACTTGACATACCCCTACACCCGGCGGTGAAACGTCTACGATGGGGAAATAAAACTTTCCATCCTTATATCCTTCATCATAACAGGTATCGGGACTAAATCCTTGGTCAAGCTGTAACTCTACCACGACATGGTCATACCTAAACGGTTTATTTACTCGCTGGGGTGATGGAATAGGTACAGAGAAGAATGAATTTTGCGCTAACCCGCTAACTCCCCTTCCACCATCTAAGAGATGTTTTTTATCACCTTCTAAAATTGAACTTACTTCTGTTGTAAATTGACAATCGCAAGGCTGATCCCCACCGCAGGTTACTCCCGGTCTGCTGCCTCCAGTATCTTCTGGGCCAACACAAGTTAGATAGACATTATAACTCCTGACTCTACAGCCTGGTAGGATCATAGCTCCGATCTCATAATTGTAGACCGCATTTCCAGTTGTAGGATCGTAAGTTGATAATTCTCTATGCGCAGGGATGACATGCACCGTAGTTTTCCCAGGAACTGCATACGCTGCATCTAAAATGAAATCTGTTCCTAATGGCCAGTCATAGCCGAACGCAGCCATACACATTGATTGCGTTAATCCTTCTGAGCCGGCAGCGAAATAATTATTCAACTGGGCATTACCATAATCACTTTTCACGTCACTAATGGAAGAGTCCATTGCTTCTCCGATGGAACCAAAGGTCGCATCAGTAACCGCGCCAACTCCTTCTAAAGCACCTTTCTCTTCATCGCCAAAGCTGTAAGGGCTGCATTGATTGGTAAAGTAGGAAATCGCCTTGTATACTAAACCGCAGACATGTTGAGTGAAAATAGTTTTACAAACCCCTGCATCAGTTAATCCTGTTATCTTTGCTTCTTGAATACAATTTCGTAGTCCTTCCAAGATTCCTCGCAACGTAATCAAATGCGCTCTTACCCGGGATAAACATACTGTTTGATAAGCTCCTAGAAATTGCGTATTAGGACTTACTTGATGAACTTTTCTCGGCTCACTAAAGTAATCAAGCAAATAGTCTGCTCCGAATGCAGATGAGAAATCTCTTCCAGAATAATATCTCCATTCTGGATAATAAGTCCCAAATTGGCTATTACTTTCCTTAAATATTGTAGCTTGTCGATAAGACCAGTCTTCAGCTACTCCGTCCTGTTCCTTCATTGCTGTTCTTGCACGAACCACTCTGGGGGCTTCTTCATTGAATGTACAGACGCATTGTAGCAAGCCAGTTTTATCTCCCGTAATTTCTTTCTGCTGATAACTTCCATCAGCTCCTACTTCTACATCGACAAAACAATCATTGGTATATCCAGCTGAGAATTGTTTTGTGGTGAGCTGGGTTCCACCACTTCCTGACAACTCGACCTGGCCTAGATCACTTACATGCTCTTCAAAGCAACCATACGTTCCAGATTTTCCACTGCTGGCAAGGTTTGTAATTCCGCCTTTTGTATAAGCTGAATATCCTGACCGACGCGGATTCCTACATGCTTGCGCACAAGATTTATCCTGTGCGATGATAAATTGATCTGAATTGTCCGGTTTGTAGGCAAACAAATCACCTGCCCCGGCATAAGCATTAGCTTGCTGTAAGCTTAATCCAAAATCATGAACTAATTCTAACTGCAATACTCTTCCTTCACTGCTAAATGCCGTGTCTTTATCTTGTGGTTTCACAGTATACAAGAAATTGCCGTGTTGATAACAAGTGAACGCTCCCTCATTAATGAGTTTAGCTGCTTTCACATTTGGATTAGCAATGTTAACATTCTCCTCAATCTTTTTACCACAATCTTCTATTTCCACTAAAGGAACTCCCCTGCTACTAGCCGAACATTGATTTTGTTCCGCAATGACCGTATCTACTTCATCTTTGTCTTTTGAAGCAGTCCATCCTGCTGGTACTGTCCGGCATAACACTCGGTCTCCCGTCCAGCGATAGGCTTGGTCTAAGATTGATTCTGTTTTCCACAAGTTAGCAGTAGTCGGACAAAGTTCGTCTAGCGCTTTATTCGTATCCTTCCAATCTTTACGTAAAGAATCCCCTCCCTCTAGCAAACCTTGCCCATCTAATTCGCGCCAATGCTCAATTTCACTTTGTAAATAATATTTATTCTGCTCAACAGGAGAAGGACATTTTTCATCATCTGGATTGGCTCGAGTAAAGAAATATTCTAATTTTTCTGATACAATTCTCGCATATCTGGTTGCTAATCTTCCTAGGAATGAAGCGATCCAAGCTACTCCCGTTACTAAAATTGCTTTCTCTAAAATTGGAAGCACAATATCTATTTTATCGATGGTAAATTCTACTGCATCCAAACCCTCTTCTGCTAAAAAGTCAGGAATCATATCCTCACTTTCTACTGGAATATCAATGAAGTATCCTAATTCCTGACAAGAAACTTGGGTTTTTAATTCACCCATCTGCCCATTACCTAAATTTTCCCGATAAGTAATTTTAATTTTCATGGGAAAGACAATCTGCCTTCTGCCAAACTCATCCCAGAAATCATCGCTTACCTCGCTAAATTTTTCCGTGGGAAACAAAGGTGCTCGTACATACCAGCTGGTTTTATCCGCATTATGGATCGGCTGCGGTTTATTTGGGAAAATATTACAACCTATTTTGGTACTATCGTCTTCTAACATTCCCTGCGTGCAAGCTCTATCAAATTGCACGCTTTGAATCTGGAAGGCTGGCTGCCCTTGTGTGGAAACTCCTCGACCACGATAGCTGAAGTTAAACACCGCAGTAACTTCTTCTCGACCTTCATCAAGTAAGGTAGGATTTAACCGCAGCGGTGCTTGAAACTGAGCAATCGTTTGTACATCAAAATCAAAATCTGCCGAGAAACAGGTATTCACTGTAGCCAGCTTCTTGGAAAAACCAGTTTTGCCGCTTTTATCTACTGCAACAAGATAGACGTGATAAGTAAACTTCTGAGCAGCTTGGATTTGTTCAATCGGAAAGATCGTTTCCGCGCTTAAACCGGCAGGAATTTCTCGTAAAACAATATCTTCTAACCGCAGCGGCTGACTCTCCAGATTAACTTCTGAAAAGACAAATTTTCCTTCAGTATCTGCCGTAACTTTTTCCCAGGCCTTGTCAAACTTCGGCGTGAATTCATATGAAAGGGGGCGGAAAACAAACAAATAAATATCTGCGCCTGGTTCGGTAGTTCCAGTTATGTCTGTCTCCGCCTTCCCTTGATAGTACTCTTTTCCCTTGGCGAACTCAAATTCTACCGTTGGATTTTTAGTATCAGAGATGATGCTTAATTCTTGTTCTGTAACCCACCCCGCTTGATCTGTTAGGATGACCTTAATTTTATTTTCTCCTTCTTCCAGCTTTACTTCAGCCTCAAGGGTTGTTCCATTACCTTCTGCTACAGAACTACTTGCAACTAAAATCTTGTAAGAGCTGCTTTCAGAGATTGCCCCCTTCAAAGTGATCTTACGTTCGCTGGTAATAGTCGGAAGAGTAGTGAAATCAACTTTTGGCTTGCTGGTATCAGCAAAGACAGTATATTCCGCCGTAGCAGTATTGCCGGCCTGATCAATCGCTTCAAAACGCAGCATATTTGCTTTGTTGCTGTCTAAAGCAAGATTGGAAATGACAAAAGTTCCATCTTCTGCCACCATGCTTCGCAGCTGCGGGCCGTTGACGTACAGATTAAGAGTCGCGCCGGTTTCCGTCGTTCCCGAGATATCAATGCTATTTCCTTGCACGGCAGCCGGAACTTCAACTTTTATTTCTGGTTTAGTTGTATCAGGAGCAGGCGTCGTGAACGAATATAAGCTTCCCTCATTATCAGCAACAACTTCCTCGCTCTGAACTTTATAATAGTAAACTGTGTCTGGAGTTAAGCCAGAGATAGCTAATTCATGTTCAGTAACATCGCTGGCATCACCAACCTTATTCAAATTTTCTTGAGAAACACCATAATCAACAAAACTATCAGCAGGCTCATCAGTCTCCCAGCTGACTTTGGCTTCTGAAGGTGATATAACCTTAACCTGAACTTTGGAAATTTCTAAAGCTGTAACAATGGGAAGATTCAAAAAGAGAATGATAACTATTAAAACCAAACTCTTCATCCACAACCTCTTTTTTGTATTCATGATTCCTATTTACTTTTACTACCGCCGTTAATCTTTACTTATCCTACTTTTACATTAAATAGGCAGAAAGCCTCGTCTTTTTAAGACGAGGATGTCCTGAGCAAAGCAACGACTTTGCTGGGACGCCAGAGAAGTAGTTTCTTCTCTGTGCGAATGGCTTTCTAGCCTATTTATGTCACAATAGGCGGGGTTAAAAAAATCTTCTCCTTTTCAAGCCACGCACTTTAGTGCGTGGTGGAGAAGATTTCCCGCCTATTCATGACTTTATTTCTGGAGCAGGAACATGCTTGCTATATTCCCCTATATTGAGCATCAAATCAAACATCTCTTCTTCTGATACATCATTTTTACTAATGGTATGGATAGTAATCTCTTTTGCATTCTGCAATGCTTCCCAAGGCACATTCCAGCTTTCCTTATAACCGCCAACAAACGCATCTTCTCCAAGTATCTGCACATCCAATTCATAATTAAAATCCGCCTTTGCTAAAAATCCTAATTTTTCTTGTTCTTCTAAGACATCTCTATCGCCGATATTCGCTTTGGTTATGCTACTTTCATGGAACGGATTTCCTGGAGCATCACTTATTTTTCTAAAAGTTATCTTAACTGTAGCCAGTTCATCTTCTGACAAAGATTGCGCTGGCCCAATATTCTCTGCATCAACATATTCATGTTTGACCAAAGTTATTTTCTTACTAGGAACTTCATATATTGGAACTAGATTAAGTTCTACTTCCTTTCCCGCTACAGTAACCACGCGATCCCAGCTTTCTTTATATCCTTCTTTTTCTGCTCGTAAGATCCCTCCCACGCAATACGGGAAGTTGGTAGTATAACCTGCGACTGGCCCTTTTCCAGCAAAATCATATTCTGTTTCTAGCAATTCACATTTGTAGCGTAAACAAGTAAAGCTGGTCTGAACATTATCAAGAGGTTCACGGTTATAGGCTCCCGATTGTTCATTTTCGACTAATTCATAGGTAAAAACAGTCATGGGAATATTCATGCTCGCGCAATAATCTTCATCAGTAACTGCATCCAGAAAATAAGAAGCCCGGGGAACTGCTTCTTCTCTGCTAGGAAGATTTCGTACTAAATGAACTGTAAAAGCAGTATGAAAGGCATAACCGGTTGTTTCATCTTTTACTGTAACCAGTACCGGATATATGGCATCATAGGTAAACTTCCAAGTCTGGATGCATAAGAAAGAAAGTAAATCGGTGCCTCCTAGTTGGGAACTCTGCATTTTATTTCCCACTAGCGGCGTTACCGCAAAAGTATGCGGATAGTTTTGGTCGAAATTAAACTGTACACTTACTTGAGGATATTCAAATTCTTTGCCTACATCCCAAGTGTAATGGTTTTGATAGTAAGTCAATTCATCTGGAAAAGCCACATAATCTGTACCCTGAATTTTCAACTCTCGAACATTGATGCGTATCAATTCCAGAAGCGTGTTTTCTACAGAACTGACTTCCCAATTTTTTTTGCTGCAGCTTAATTCCATCCCCGCAACCGGAACATCAGGATGTTCTAAGGCAATCAAATCCTGAGTGATATCTTCTAATTTTAAAGTATCAAGTTCTTTCTCTACAATAGTTCTCGCTACTTCATAGACATCTTTTAATCTGACAGAAGATTCTGCAGTATGATCGATGACCTCTGCAATAATTTCTCCATTTTTACTTCTCACTTCAACATCCCAATGTAGATTAAAAATAACCTTGCCTTCTACGATCTGAGTATTAGCGGTAAGTCCACTTTTTTCAATCAGATCATAACTTTCCTGAAAAGCTTCCATCAAAAATAAACAACCGCGCATATTATCTTCCACGTAATCATCAATTTCTTCTTTAATTTCCGGTAGGGAAGGAATACGCACATTCATTCCGTAAGCCCAATAAGGAACAGCGTCTGCAGGAGAAAGCTGCAGCTTAGCACTGTTATCATTAACAACATCGAAAGGAAGATCGATATAACCGCCCTGCAAACCAACCCGAGAAAGGGCTTCATCTCCTACCAAGCCAATACAGCTGGTAATGAAATTTTCAACTTTTCCTTTTTCAGTTGGAATTATTTCTTCTGGCCTGAAAGTGATCAATTCCTTCCGCAAAAAGATCACTAAAGTCAATGCCAATAGCACCAGAATCCCCAAAATGATAAACACCGTTACCTGCCCACTTTTAGTAGAAATAATCCTACTTCTATCTATCCTGTACCTCTTTTTGCGCATTGTCTTGAGGATAGTTTAATGATTTATAAAGATTATGTTCGCTTGAAGATTCAATTGACGACGTAAAAAGCTGAAAATAGCGTTGCTGAAAGCAGCAACAAAGAAGAGCAGTATAAATCGTTAATTAGAAGTCCTGAATTTACACTGCTAAGATTGCATTTAACGTCCAGCCGGGCTCGCTTTTTGCTGTAAAGAGTAGGTTTACAGAAACATTTATATACCAAAAATATTTCTTCCCATCTATGAATAAAAGAGGCCAGCTAGGGATTATTGAATTTAAGTTTTTCATTTACGGTTTGTTATTCGGCATAGTTCTTGCCTTGGTATTGGTCTTTTTAGGAACTGCCCAAGTTTTACCTTTCAAAATACCTTTAGTATGCGGGTAAATTTTCTACTGACCATATAACCTTTAAAGAATAGAAAACATTATTAAGCATTCTTTTCTCTTTGCGGATTAATATCAAACAATTAATAATCAAAAGAGGGTGAATACAATGGATAATGAAAAACAACGATTTTTCAGGATCCCTCGAAAATCAGAAGGTGATTTTCAATGGATGTAGAAAGAATTCAAAAAATTAACAAGCTTGCTCTTGACTTAATGCGCCAAGGTTTAGCAGTAGATCGCGATGATGCAGTTGTCCAAGCAGAAAAGGTTTTTCGTGCCAAGGATGGAGAATATAGTTCCATCAGGGAGCGTATGCAAGCTACCGAACCACAACGAGAAGTGTCTGCTGCCTCAATAGCTTTAACCCAAAACAATCAACAGTCTGGAGCAGCAGATCTACATCCTGAAAAAGTTAAAGACATTCTTCAACAGAACAGCCAATTTTTAGTAAAGAAGATTACCGAATTCCAGGAACAGATACAGGCCATGCGCAAGGAATTGGATATGATGAAGCAGCTAAGGATGAGCGCTCCGCAACAACAAAATTCTGTTTCTTCCGCACCACCAAAATTAGGAGAAATCCCTGCTAATAACCCGGACATCCAACGGGGACCATCAACGCAGGCTTCTGCCAGCAACCATCCGCGTACCGGAAACTTTAAAGCAGAAGAAATTTCCATCGAGAAGTTCTTTTATATGGGAAATAAGCGGTAAAACGCCCCAAAATTGTAGTTTTAACCTTCTTTTTGATTTTTTATTTCCAACCGCTTTAAAAATTCCATAACCTTTAAATAGTACTACTCTAAAATGGCTAATTGTTGCCCTATGAATAAACCAACATGGATTACTACTCTGATAGTAGTATTGATAGGTGTACTATTCTTGCCACTATTCGTTGCAGCTGCTCCCAGTATTATTGAAAGTGAAATAACACTTGAAGTTGATTACAGCCAGTTTAGTGATGACGATGACGATATCCTTTCTACCTCTACCAGCACCTTTACTATTACCAATGATGGTTCAACTGACCTTACTGTTATCGTAGATGTGACTGGATTGCCATCTGGGTATGATGCTGAGCCTAAAGAAGTACTTATTCCCGCTAATAGCAGCAAGAACGATGTAAGTATCGTCATTGATGTCCCCCATAAAAAAGACCCCGGTGTGGAAAAAATTGGAACAATTATCATTAAAGACCAAAGCAATATCCAACTGGATAGTGCTGAGCTAGTACAGGATACCGCTCAGATGCTTGAACTCGAAGAGCTTGAGATTAAATATACAGACTATAAAGGAAAATCCCAGAAAGAAGAATTTAAGGATGAAGAAGACGGCACTTACACCTTAAATGATGAGCTTCGACCGTATACTGAAGTAACTCTTACCTTCCAGATTAAGAATCGTTTTGACAGCCATTACAAAGACGAAGGAGCTCTGGATGAAATACAGCTTACCATAGACGCTAATGATGATCATTTATTTGAAGAAAGCCTAAAAGACCAATATGATATTGAGTCTATTGAAGCAGGTAAAAAAGGAGAGTATGTCGTTACCTTTACTATAAATAAAGAAATTGATGCTGAGAAATACAATTTGGATCTTTCCCTAACCGCAGAGGATGGACAAGGCGTGGAATACGAACTTGAGAAGGAACTAGAACTGGAAGTACAATTAGATGACGATGATGTGCGGCTTACTCAAGCTGAAGTTCCTGCTGCTGTAACTGCTTGCGCGGACGGAATTGATTTCAAGGTTGAACTTTATAATTTCGGAACTGACCTTCAAAAATCAGTCGGTCTTTCCATTACTAATGAAGAATTAGGCATTAACGAAAACGTAAAAGACATTGAACTTAAGTCATACAATAAAGATCCTAATTACTGGACTAAAACTTTCACTTTTGAATTAGCCAAAAAGCCTAAAGTCAAAACGTATTATTTAGATATCGTTGTTTATCTTAATGGAGACCTAGAAATTGATCGGGAAAGGGTTGAACTTCCCATCAAAACATGTACATCAGGAGTAATTGAAGAAGAAGAGGAAGAAGTTACCGAAGAGACTGCAGGACAAGAGCAAGAAACAACTGCTGCTCCTGAAAAGACAACGTCAGAAACAAACTCCTCCGTGGTTAAAAGTGTAGAAAAAATTTCCTATACTGCCAGTGATTACATTACCGCTTTACTAGTTATCGCAATCGTGGTGGTTGCAGTGATGGTAGTGCTGCTAATTGTAGCATTATTCAGGTGATTTAATACTTAATAGCGAGGTTAACAAAATAAAATGAAAGCAAAAAAAATGTTCATCGGATTGGCTGTAGTGATAGCCTTACTAATTACTATTGGGAGCGCGCTGGCAGTAAGCCCAGAACTAGAAATTACTGATATTAAAGTCGGTAAGACTGGCGGATCGTTCGAATCGTATCTAGATGGAGCTGAAACCGCATCGTTCCAACCAGGCGACCAAGTTACATTTAAAGTAAAAGTCAAGAATAACGGAAGTGCAACTCTCGAAGACGTGAAAGTAAATATTGTTGCTGACGGGGACTTGACTAATTTCCCCACTTCACATTCCCCAGCAGAGCTTTCCCTGCTAGCTAACCAGGAGAAAGAGGTTACTTTCACCTACACTCTCCCTATCACTCTTAATACCTATGGAGAATCTAATTACGCAATCGAATTGCTAGCAGAAGGAGTAGGCGTTCATGCGCCACCTAATGAATACGAATCACCGCTACGAAGCGTCCTGTTAAAGGTAGAACAAGAATGGGACAATATTTACGTTAATGGTGTTGAATATGACTCCAGTCTTACTTGCGCTGAAAAACAGCAAAGTAGCGAAGCAGAAGTAAAAGTAAAGCTTGTTAATAACGGCTTAGAACCAGAAACTGATGTCATAGTTACCCTTACTAGCCAAACCCTTGGACTTAACGAAGAAAAAATAGCTACAGTCTTTCAAGGCACGGAAAAAACAGTAACTTTCTCTATTGATTCAGCAGCCGTGAGCGGAAACCACCAGTTTACAGTAAAAGTTTCCCGAGAAGGCGTTTCTGAAATAGTCTACGATACTGAGATCAATTCCATCTCCGGAGAGACCTGTGCTGTGTCAATTACGGGTTTACCAAGCGCTAGTTCAGTAGCTTTCAAAGAAAACTCTGATCCACAACAATTTAGTGTTACTGTTTCCAATCCGGGAGAGGTAGCTTTAACTTACCAATGGTTTGTTGACACTGATAATCAGAATGATAACGACACTTCGTTTACCTTTGATCCAGAAATTGAAGGAGTTGGAGACTATCTCGTTAAAGTAACCGTAACCGGTACCAATGTAAATCTAAATAAACAATGGACGGTAAAAGTTTCCGATAGACCAGTTGATGCTTCTCAATTTCCAGGAACATCAACCACCAACTTAAACATAAACACTGTTCCTGACATTGAAAATGTATCCGGTTTCACCTTGGATAATGGCTTCGGAAAAATTGCTTTCACCCAGAATGTAGATCTTTCAGAAATCTTGTATCTGGCTGATGTTGTTTCTATCACCGATAGCAAAGTCATGGTTAATTCCAACCTTGCTCCGGAATTAAACAAGCCAGCAACAATCACCATCAAGAAAGACTTTGATGATCCAGTGATTCAGAAACTTGATGAAAGCACCAATACTTTTGTAGATTGTTCAACCTGTTCTTTAGTAAGTAAGAGCTATGGATTGGTTGTCTTTACCGTACCGGGCTTTTCTACTTACCAAGTGACTGAAGACGATGCTGGATTCCTTACCGTAAGCAAAGTTGAAATTAATGGAAAGACCACAGGGGATTTATCCTTGTCTGAAATTAATGAGATCGAAGTTGAAATCAGCAACAAATATACTAAAGACATAAACGATATCACTCTTAAAGTCAGAATTTTGGACGAAGATGGTGACGAAATCGCCGAAGAAAAAGTAGATAAGTTTGATCTCTCCAATGGAGATGAAGAAACTAAAACTGTTGAATTCGACCTCTCCAACGAAGACCTTAACGACGACAAGTATACCTTAGAAGTCGAGGTAGAGGGTGAAGCAAGTGACGATACCACTCACTCCGACACCCATACCCAGACTGTAGATGTAGATCGCTCTGATAATGATATCGCTATTACCAAAGCAGAACTAAGTAACAATAACTTAGTCTGCAGCAGCAGAACTTCTCTTCGTGTAACTGTTAAAAACAACGGCGAGGATGATTACCAAGATGCAATGTTGCGAGTAAGAAACAATGTCTTGAATTTAGATCTAAGTAAATCTAACATTGACGTTGAAGATTACACCAGCGATGATGATGAATACCAAGCAACCTTCGAAGTTGATGTTGCCGATGCCGCTGCAGGAACCTATTCCTTAGACGTCGATCTTCTTGACGAAGATGATGATTTACTTGATTCTTTGATTCTGAACAAGTAGAGCTCTTCGTGAAAGGATGCGGAGGCGCTGCCTCTGGCGAAAATCAAGAATACTACGCGGACGCAGCTTTAACTGCAGAACTGCAGAAGAAACTTGCTGAGCGAGAGATGGCAGATCAAACTACCATCAAAGCATCATTCAGAGAAAGCGAGCAATACACCTTACTGCTGGGAGTTTTAGTAGTAATGATGATCGTAGCTGCGGTATTGTCAATGGTAGTGATGTTAGTAAAGAAGAGATAAATTTTTATCTTCTTTTTATTTTCTTTTAATTTACAAAATGCCCTGGCAAAAATCATTTCATTTGAAAGAATTTTCTGATCTCTGGAGAATTAGTCCTGTGCATCTTCATAGCGGATATGCAGCAATAGAATTGCAGAAAGAATTAGCTGATGGGGGGGATCAAAAAGATCTTTTGGGATGGGATGATTATGTTAAAAGGGCAACAGGTCATGACTTTGTTCCAGGTTCATCACAAATGCACCATGCTTTAATCGATTTACTGTGCCAAAATGAAGATCACCCTAGATACAGGATAGAGATAGAAAAAATTCGTTCATTCTTAGAACAAAAATTACAACAGCCTCTTTCCACCAGATCATTGGCAATGTATTCGCCTATGCCCTCTCCAGACAATATTTTCCATTTAAGCGGACAGAGATTATATTATGTGCCAGAACATTTATTTGGCATTAATGGCTATTTGCACAATATCTGGGATGGCGATAGAATGTCCTTCGCAATATTAGGGGAAGAAGATCGCCAAAGGACTAACGATGTTTACCAATGGCTTTCAAAAAAAGACCCCCACCTGGAAAGAAATAATAAAAAGAAATCATCGCTGGACATGGGCTGGGTATCTTTAGGAATCACTTCAAGTTCTTTCAATATAAAAATTAATGTGAATGTCAGTGATCGGCTTCCAGCTCTTGGAATGCGTATAAGGGGCTTTCACAAGAGAGAATGAAACTTAAACCGTCTTCTTAAACTTCTCCATATCCTCCCACATTTTTTCCAGCTTCTGATTAATAATTTCTTTCAGCCAGTTAAAATCTCCAGAAAATAATAATCCTCCATCTTTATACAATGGCATCTCGATGAACTCACTGCCCCTGATTTCCACTATGATTTTAGAGCTTGCACTGAGGATACAGCTCTTCTTGTAGAACTTTCTGGCTTTCTCCAGCAGAGTATGGGCTGCTTTCAAATCTTTGCAGGCGATATGCAAGATCACTGCTTCCAGACGCAGCCAGACTACCCCGTTATTTTCATCACAGCCAAAGAATTTCTCATCGATCAGATCATGGCTTACTCTCAGCCATTGCGTTTCAGATTTCTTGCCAGTTCCTTTCCATAGATATGCCCTACCGGAACAGGAAGAAGTGGTATAATAATCAGATAAAGCATTGATAGTTTCTAACAGAGAAATTATTTTAGTATCTATATCTCCCTTCTTACTCTTATCCATTTTAGCCAGAAAAGTTTTCTTATCGTTCCTAAAGTAGGAACTAGGGAAAAATTCTTTTTTGTTTTTCTCGTTGTTGGGAAAGTTCATTCTACTAAAAAAAAGGCACAGATTTAAAAAACTTCAGCAATTATTATAGGAAAATGCCAAGCCCAATTAAAAAAATATTGATCGAATCTAATTCTGGTAAGAAATACCTTGTCAAAGATCTGACTGAAGACTTTCACACTTCCTTTGGCGTTATTAACAAGAAAGACTTGAAGGGGGAAAAAACAAATATAAGATCCAGTACTGGAAAAACCTTCCAGTTGCTAGATGCAACATTTCCCGATCTTTGGGAGCAATTCCAGCGCGGGCCGCAGATCATGCTGCAGAAAGATATCGGTTTGGTTATTGCCAAGACCGGGATCAATAAAGATTCTGAAATCGTTGACGCTGGCGGCGGTTCAGGTTCACTCTGTTTATCCCTGGCTAACATCTGTAAAAAAGTAACTGTCTACGAAACCCATCCGGAACATCATAAAGTGGTACAGAAAAATATTGCTTTGTGCGGCTTAACTAACGTCACACTCAAGCAAGAGGATATCTACAAAGGAATCAAGGAGAAAGAACTCGATCTGATTACTCTTGACCTTCCTGAACCCTGGCAAGTAACTAAGCATGCAGAAAAAGTGCTAAAGTCGGGAGGTTATCTGGTTATTTACCTTCCTAATTTAACCCAAATGCAAAAGTTTCTTGTTTCTCTGAAAGGAAGTCCGTTTAAAGTGCTGGAAACTGTAGAGTTATTAGAACGAAAATGGGCTATCAACGAGCAGATCATGCGCCCAGAATTCCAGATGCTAGGACATACTGGATTTATGGCCTTTTGTAGGAAGATGTGAAAATGCTCAAAATAAAAAAAATTCATCCAGACGCAACTATGCCTAAATATCTTCGGCCAGGAGATGCAGCCATGGATTTGTACTCCAGTGAAGATAAAATTATCCAACCTCATCAGAGAGAATTAATTTCCACGGGCATTGCTATAGCTATTCCTACTGGAAATGTCGGCCTGATCTGGGATCGTTCCGGCATGGCCGCCAACCATGGTATCAAAAGCATGGGCGGAGTCATTGATTCTAATTATCGTGGAGAAATCAAGGTAATATTACATAATTTAACTAACCAAGCATTTACTATCGAGAAAGGCATGCGAATCGCTCAAATGCTCATTCAGGAAGTTACCCAGAACCAAATTATAGAAGTAGAAGAATTGGATGATACAGTTAGAGGAGAAAAAGCATTCGGTAGTACGGGATTGAAATAAAAAATACTCACTTCAACTGTAACTTCTTCTTGATCTGATTGATGTCTCGATGCAATTCCAACAAAATCTCATGAGAACTCTGATCCACATGCAAATCCCGTAAATCTTTTTCTAAATCAATTTCCAGTCTGGCTTGGTCGCGTCGTGAAGCTCGATTGGTGCTCATCAAAATGATGGGAGCCTGAATTGATGCCAGTGCTGACATAAACAAATTTAGCAGAATAAAAGGGTAAGGATCAAAAGCCCCGGTAGTTAAAATAACGGCATTTAAAACTACCCATGTTCCCAAAAATAAAAAAAATCCTAGGATAAATGACCAGCTGCCCCCTACTTGAGCAATCTTATCAGAAAGTCGATCCATTCGGCGCAAATCTTTTCTGTAAAATTCATCTACTTTTCTTAAGGTCTCTTCTACCTTATGGATTTCCATCTTAAGTACATCTACCACATCTAATTTTTCGATATCTAAATCATGCTTTTTGTGTTTACGCGTCATTATTTCACCCTATAGCCATTTCCATTTGCTAGAAATTCCTTTGCCAAACCAAGTTTAAACTCACTCTCAGCATACACCGTATATAATAAATCTCCTTTCCGAACTTTATCTGAAATTTTCTTAGTAAGATACAGCCCTGCCCCTTTATCATCTGGGGCACCAGCAATCCTGGCCACTTTCGCGATGATCTCGTTGTCGATTTCGAGGATTTTCCCTGTTTTGGAAGCATATACAGGAGCATGATGCTTTCCCAGCTCCGGCTTTTTCTGGCGGCCCTGAGCAGTGATGATTTGGTTCATCTTTGCCAATGCTTTTCCACTCTCTAGAATTTCCTGCGCGATTCGGTAACCATCTCCACTCTTGCAGGCGCAAACCATTTCTAACAATTTTCCGGCCAGCATTAATGATTTCTCCCGTAAATCTTGTGGAGCTAAAGGATCGTTACGCAAAACCGCCATCACGTCTTCTGCCTCCAACAATGGCCCCATCCCATTGCCAATTGGGTGCGAACCGTCGGTGATTACTACTTTAACATTCATCCCCAATTTTCTCCCAATCAATACAAACATTTTTTTAAGGTGATTTGCTTCTTTTAAATTTCTTACTTTCACACTTTTCCCCATCGGAATGTCAATCAAAACATGATTAGCGCTGACTGAATGCTTTTTTGCCATCACCGAAGCTAACAACTGTCCTTCTGCATCGATGGATAAAGGATGCTCCACTTCTATTATCTTATCGTCAGCTGGGGCAAGATTGATTGAACCGCCATGTACAATGCAAGCGCCGGTTTTCTTTACTACTTGCTTAATTTTCGCTTCCGGCATTTCTACTTTCGCTAAACATTCCATGGTGTCAGCAGTTCCCGCCGGAGAAGTGATTGCTCGCGAACTGGTTTTTGGAATAGTATACCCTGCTGCCGCAATGATGGGAATAACCACCATAGTGGTTCTATTTCCGGGAACTCCGCCGATGCAGTGCTTGTCTAAAGTAATACCTGGGAACTTCAATGTTCTCCCGGTCTGTACCATCGCTTTGGTCAAACCAATAACTTCCTTGACGCTTAAGCCATGCGTAAATGAAGCAGCCACAAAATACGTTTTTTCGATATCCGTCAGACGATCATGAGTGATGTCATCAGTGATGTGATATAATTCTGTAGCATTAAGTTCTTTGCCAAATAATTTATCTCTAATATGCTTCACCGATTCCGGCTTGCCGGTAAACTTGACTTCAACTAAAGCGCCACGCTTGAGATGCAAACGGTCTAACACTTCTTCAAATAATCCGATGCTTCCTTCTGGAACGGCTTTCTTACTTTCAGAAATATCTAAGATACAAGTAATGCTCTTGCTGTTATGCTTCACTAAAATTCTGTCAGCAGAACGTAAATCTAACTTATGGGCATCCTTTTTATTTAGAATAGCTACCAGAACTCCTCCTGAAGCTATGTCCATATCTTTTACTTTAAATTTCACCATCTCTTTTTAGAGGGAATTAAAGAAGTTTAGTTTATATAGATTTGGGTGAATTTACTCTTGATTTTGAGAATTCCTATGCACCAATTTCACTTTCGTGCTAACTTCATACGCTAGAACCGCTTCTTGGTTATAATGTTCAAGGGTATATTCTATACCTTCATTGTTATAGTAAGTGTGAATTATTTTCGAACAGAAAAGCTTCGCTATTCACACTTACTAATAGCAAATGTGTGGGTTTAATATTCGAATAGTTAACACATTTGCTATATTATCCGGAACAAGAATTTTCCACAGAGATTTTTCAGTCATGATACAAAAAACAAAACCATAGTTTTAAATTTTCCTAAAAGGATGATACCCTTGCTTAAGAAGATTTTGTATAGGTAGGAAGAGAGGTTGAGGCAGTCTCTCCCATTCGTGCCAGCTAATCCCAGAACAATTTTCTGGTTCTTTTATCTGCGCTTCCCCAGTTTTCCAATCACAAAGCATGAAAATCGTGATATAATGCTTATTCTCCTTAGTGAAAACATCATTGGTAAGACCTGCAAAACGTATATTGGTTACTGACATTCCCGTCTCTTCTTCCACTTCTCTTGTAACACAATCTTCAAAATCTTCATTTAATTCTAAATGGCCGCCAGGAAAACCCCAGGACCCTTCTCCATGCGCATTCTTTCTCTTCAAAAGTAAAACTGTACCCTCTTTAACAAGAATAACTCCAACCCCTACCTTAGGTCTTTCTAGCAAATCTTTTACCCCAGCACTTTTTCACTCACAACCCCTTCAAAAATTCTTCTATCTTCTCAATATCATCTTTCCGGCCTAAATCCAGCCAATAATCCTGCAGCATCATGATTTTTACTTTCCTGCTTTCCGCTAATAGAGAAACTGCATCAGTTAATTCTAACTCTCCCCGTTCAGAGGGTTGTATCTGTTCTAAGGCTTCAAAGATATCGGAAGTAAATTTATACAATCCGGCATTGATCAGATTCCCTATAAATTCTTTGGGTTTCTCTATTATTTCTAGCAGCATGTTCCCTTTGCACATCAACACACCATATCTAGAAGGATTATCTACTTTCCATGCCGCAACATGACAATAACCATCGTCCTGCTGAATTGCTCGCAAATCCTGCACGGAAAAAAGATTATCTCCTCCAAGAACAATAAAATCTTCCTCATCGACAAAGCTTCTTACCAGGGAAACTGCATCTCCAGTTCCTAGAAGCGCTGGCTGTTCAATAACTGCTACTGCCAGATGCTGTTCTTCCAGAAATTCTTCTATTTTTTCTTTTTTATAGCCGGCAACAATTGCTATATCTGCATTTTGAAAGCCAGCCTCTTGCAATCTTTCGAGAAGATGCAATAAGAATGGTTTTCCATTGATTTCTATCAGTGTTTTTGGTTTATCCAGGGTTAAAGGAAGCATTCGTACTCCCTTTCCTGCCGCTAAGATTACTGCTTTCATTCTAGTAAACCTCGTAATTGTGAAAATTGACTAATGGTGTGGTGAGCCTGCTGAAATGCATGCTGTGGCATCATGTCTCTGTATTTTCCATACTGTAATCGTACTGTCTTCAGGCCTAATTCATTTCCAAATTGAATTTCTGCATCTATTCTATCTCCAACTACACAAATTTCCTCCTTAGAATATTTCTGCTTTATTCTCGCCAGGCATTCTTTTTTCCCCTGATTTGAAGAACAAATAACAACCTCGTCAAAAAAATGGCGTATTCCCAAAGCATTAATCTTTTCATCCTGAAGCCCTTTATCGGTTTCCCAAGTCAATAATATTTTCTTTGCTGGAAAAGTGCGTAGAAATTCATGAACACCAGTAAAAGGGGTGATATTTTTCACATCCTGCCACCTGGTTTCATATCTCATTTGATCGCTGCTATGGAACAAAGTATCATCTAAATCAAAAACTATCAACAATTCTCATCAACTCATTCCCTAATTTTTGTGAATCATGCCTTAGCAAACTCCGCTTTAGCACATCTACTTTCTGCGATTGGACTACCTCATTGCTTAACAAGTCAACCGCAATTACCCGAGCATCATTTTTCAGATCATTCTGTACGGGATCCCCTTCCTGTTCGTACAGCTTGATCAGTTCTTCAGGTGCTTTACTATTGTTAACCAGAATAAAATCAAAAACATCCTTGCCAATAAATCGTTTCAGCTCACGTACATAATCGCCAGCCTTAAACTGAGTCGTCTGTCCGCGCTTATTCATGAGATTGACTACTAACGCTTTTTTTGCTCCGGTTTCCCTCAAAGCCTTACTCACTCCATCCACTAATAGATTCGGAATCAAGGAAGTGTACAGATCGCCTGGACTCAGAATGACTAAATCAGCGGTCATGATCTGGTCAATAGCCCGAGAATTTGCTTCTGGAAAAGGTTCCAGATAAATACTTTGAAATCCCTTATCGATATCAGTAGAAACATCAATTTCGTGTTCACCATCTAATAGCTTATTATTGCGCAAAATCATCTTCAGATGGACTTTGTTGGTGGTTACCGGAATGACTTTCCCTTTGATAACCATAATACGGCCCATCTCTTCTACTGCTCTATCAAAACTTCCGGTCACTTTTTCCAAAGCAGAGAGGAGTAAATTTCCAAAACTATGTCCCTGTAAGCTGCCGTTCTCAAAGCGATAATTCATCAGACTGCGCATCAATCTGCTGGAATCTGATAATGCTACCAAACATTGTCGTACATCTCCCGGCGGTAAAACACCTAACTCATCACGCAGAATGCCGGTACTTCCACCATCATCAGCCATAGAAACGACTGCGCTTAAATCAATATTATACTTCTTCAAGCCACTGAGAACTGTAAAATTGCCTGTACCTCCGCCAATAACCACAACCTTCTTCATTACCAACTAAACAGAAGGAAAATTGTTTTTAAAGATTGTGGAAGAAGAGATGCAGTTACCAGGCAATATGCAATAAAAAGTAAATTTAAAAAAAATTACTCCTCAATAAAGTCTTCCATTTTAGCCGGCATTTCTTCATCGCTGCGCAATAAGCCTTTCTTGCGCATGTATTCTCGAGCGACTACATAGAACACTAAGCCTACGGATTTCTTTCCTTTATTGTTGCAAGGAA
>Ga0209542_10005653_pt1 | contig 24811 bp, 27 predicted proteins | sample RifCSPhighO2_01_FD_184028 | JGI IMG/M metagenome (GOLD analysis project Ga0209542, IMG submission 184028) | Soil microbial communities from Rifle, Colorado - Rifle CSP2_plank highO2_0.1 (SPAdes) (version 2) | ecosystem: Environmental > Terrestrial > Deep subsurface > Rock core/Sediment ...
TATACAACTCAATGCAAGCGAGATTACGCTGCAGGCGGCGCCCTACTACTTTTCTTCGGCCAGCTTTAGGGCGGGCCAACTCGGCTTTAATTGGACATTGGAGGGCGAGCCCGTAGTAGGCCCTAGCTCTGCCTACGGCATACTCACCCTGCGGCAGGCCGGCGCAGGGCAGGGGAGCGCGATGGTCGAGGTGTCGGCAGAAAATAGAGACAGCAACGCGTTTACTCAACTGGCCAGACAGGGGCTCCAGATAGTTTTTGGCCAGCAGAACTCCTCTCTCCTTTCCTCCTTCTTCGGCTTATGAAAAAAATTCTTCTAGCAACCAATACTTTCTTTTTATTGACGGCCGCTTTTTTTATTCCATCCATAGCCCGTGCTGATCCCTTTTGTATAAACAATGTGTCAACAATCAGCGGAAGACCTTGTGTTATTGTCACACCCAACCCACCACCAGGAGACGGCGGAAATTCAACCGTCTCATCTGTGTCGGCTATAAGCACCCGCGACATTACCCCTTTTTGCAACGGGCAAACGTGTACCTACGTTCCGCTTGAACCGATTTCTGGCCTGCCACAGACGGGACAAGATTTTAACGGGTTCCTCAACGGGATGTTTAAGCTCCTCTTTACCATCGGGGGGATGGTGGCAGTGGTGAGCTTGGTCTTTGGAGGAGTCACCTATATGGTGTCCGAGATTGTTGGCAAGATAGAGTGGGCCAAAAAGCAGATGCGCGCGGCGCTCTGGGGGTTGGCACTCCTTGTGGTCGCCTGGCTTATCCTCTACACCATCAACCCACAACTCATCACCTTCAGCTTCAATCCGGTAGAGGTTAGAGTAACGGGTGTTACATCTCCGGCACCGGGCAGTACAGCTCCCAATGCAAACAGAGCAACAAACGTGATTACAAACGCAGGTGTACGAACAATAACTTCTACGAACGGACAGACAATACCCCTCTTAGTCGCACCTGAAGACATAGAAAAGACATTGAATGCTCCTCTCGATGAGATAAATTGCAATGGTATGCGGGCATTGTATGCTGCGAGTATCGGTAGTTCCCTTGTATGGGCCGGGGTGCTTATAGAACGTGGTCCCACAGGACAGTATGAGTTAGTTCAAAGAGCCCGCTCATATGTTGAATCTTGTGCAAACTTACAAGGGGGATCTTTCTAACATTCTGAAACATGAATCAAAACATTATTTACATAACATCGGGAATCTTTGTTCTCATAGTAGGAGTCCTCCTTTGGTTTTTTGTACTTCCTAAAGGGGCAGACCAACCGGAACAAACGGGCACAGGAGTTCAAACGGGGGGCACTCAAAGCACCACTTTTGCTGTGGGAGCGGATACAAGCGCCTCCAACCAACCGTTCTCAACTGGAGCGTCGTCTGCAACTGGCGTTACAATACAGAGCGTCTTCAAGATAGACGACGGGCCGGTCGCGGGGGCGGTGCTCATCCAAACTACACGGCCCACCAGCACCATTGCCCGCTATGTGATGCAGCAGAACGCGCACGTTTTCGACCTGGTACTCGACACGCCGGGCGCCGTGGCACGCTCGGCGTCCAACACCACCGTGCCCGGCGTCGCCGAGGCGCAGTGGGCGGTAGGCGGCCAAACCGCGCTTTTACACTACCTCGACGGCGACACCATTAAGACCCTCGCGCTCTCCCTCCCTCCTCTCTCAACCTCAACGGTGCGCACGCCTGCGCGGATGCGCTTCCTCCCCGACGGCATCCTCGACTCCGCGTTCTCTCCCGACGGCAAGAGTGTTGCCTATCTGCTCAAAAGCAGTTCAGGTGCCGATGGCTACACAGCCGCTGCCGACGGTAGCAACCCTAAAAAACTGTTCTCTCTGCCGCTCTCTCAACTCATCCTCTCGTGGCCCGCACCAAGCACACTGCTCGCGTACTCAAAATCGGCCGCGGGTACGCCGGGGGTACTGTTTTCTATAAACGCAAAAAGCGGGGCGGTAACCCCGCTTCTGTACGCAAACGGACTTACGGCAACTGCAAACAGGGACTTCTCCAAAATTCTATACCAACAAAGTGGTGCTACGGTTCCCATATCATACTCACGAGATATAAAAACCGGACTTAACTCACCACTTTCGTTTGACCCTTATCCGGAAAAGTGTGCATGGAGCTCTGTTGCTACGTTTGCGCTATATTGCGCCTCTCCTCTACAATTTGTCGGGTCAGGATTTTTAGATGCGTGGCACTCGGGCACCCAAACAGCAACCGACGCTGTGTTCGGTTATAACTTACAAACTGAGCATTCAGTGATTCTGGCCGTTCCGGGAGGACCTGATGGCGGCGTACCTTCCGACATCCTCTCGCTCGGCGTCTCGCCCGACGACAAATACATCGTGTTTATTAAAAAAGACGACCGTAGTTTGTGGGGAGTCCGACTCTAATCGGCTAGAGCACTAAGACGCGACGGGAGGCCTCGCCTCCCGTCGCGTCTATGTTAGAATATCTAGTATGGCTTATAGGAAACCTTTTGGAATAGGGGAATTTTATCATTGCTACAATCGAGGAGTAGACAAGAGGCGCATATTTCAACAGAAAAAAGATTACGAGCGGTTTCTTTCTTTGCTCTATATTTGCAATGGAACAAAAAGTGTCCAAATCTCCGACCGAAACGACACTTCTCTCTACTCAATTTTGATGAACAACTCTATTGACCGAGGCAAGTCTCTCACTAACATTGTTGCGTATGCTCTTATGCCTAACCATATACATTTTGTCCTTAAAGAAACAGATGAGAAGGGCATCGCATCCTTTATGCAGAAAGTATTTACTGGCTACACTATGTACTTCAATAGGCGATACCAACGAACAGGAACGCTGTTTGCGGGCCCATTTAAGTCGCGTCATATTTTTGACGACCGCTACCTAAAGCAGGCACTGCCGTACGTAATGCTTAACCCGATTGAGTTATTCGAACCTAAATGGAAAACCGGGGTGAGGAATATTGCCGCATGTGAAAGATGGCTGCCTACCTATGCTTACTCAAGCTTGCCGGACTTCTTGAAACAAAAAAGGCCCGAGGGAAAACTTTTGGGAACGGTGCCTGAATCGCTTTATGATTCAAAGCCGTCGCTGCACAAAATGCTTACAACAGCGCAAGAATATTACCGAGAACGCGGGGGAGAAACGTTATGACGGGAGGCCTCGCCTCCCGTGGAGGATGGCGTTGTGGTGTTGTTCAGTCGTACTGGTCATTCTAGTCTAGGATTCTGCCAGAGCAGAATCTTTGTATTTAAGCACTACGCGACGGAACTTACCTTCCCCGGAGGACTCGGTTTTTATTTCCGGATCATCGGCAAAGAGCTCGTGCACCACCAAACGCTCGTATGCGCTCATGGGAGCGAGCTCCACATCGTGCTTAAAAAGCCGCGCGCGCTGGGCGAGCATCCGCGCGGCAGCGCGCACCTTCTCCATCTCCATCTCGTGAAAGCCGTTGACGTCTATAAGAAAGCTGGCCGCCTCCTCGCCGTGCTTCTGTTCGACCATCCGACGGGCAATAGTGTTGAGCGCCTTAAGGTGCTCGCCGCGGGGGCCTATGAGCAGGGAGGAGTCCGGGGAGTCCACGGCAATGACCGTGCGGTGGCCGGTGGTAACCTCGAGAGCCCCCACTTCAACCTCAAGGAGAACGAGGAGCTCGGTAATAAAATTTTTGAGGTCGACGGGCATTAAACTACCATACCCAAACGCCTCTACAATTACAAGGAGAGGGCGTGATGAGTATTATTTTTGCTGTCCTTGCCGGCGGATTATCCATTCCTGACCGAGCGAAAAGATGTTCCCCGCAACAAAGTAGAGTCCCACAGCCGCGGCAAGAAAGTAGGAGGCGACAGCCATCAGCGCCGGCATAAAGTAGAGCATCATCCCTTGCTGCATATTATGCATCGCCACCTTGTCCGGATGTGCCGATGCAAGGGCGGGCGTGCGGGCAAGAGTGAGCCGTATGGCAAGATACTGTGTGAGCCCCACAATGAGCGCGAGTATGACGTTTTTTGGCTCAAGTAAATTGATGAGTCCAAAAAAATTTGTCGAGACCGCATTGGGGACCGACACAAACGAGTAAAGGAGCTCCGTATTTATATCGGGAAAACCCTCGTGGAAAAGTGCCAAGTAGAGCGCAATAATGACGGCAAACTGCACAAACAGCGCACCAAAGCCGGCGAGAGGATTGACCTTGTATTTTTTAAACAGCGCGAGCTGCTCGCGCGCCGCCTGTTCTTTGTCGTTTTTATACTTTTCCTTCAACGTATCGAGTTCGCCCTGCATGGCAGCCATTCCCATCTGTGTACGGATAGAGGCGGTAAAGATGGGGTAGAGCACCAGCCGCATAAGAAAAGTAAGCCCTATTATGGCAAGCCCTGTGTCGCCGTGTGGCATAACGCCGACCAGTGCTACAAACACGTTGTAGATTGGTTGTACTAAGAAAGTTTGAAACATAATTCTTTAAGTTCGCCGATGTCGAGTGTGGGCTTGTGCAGAAAGAAAACAACATTCTTACCGGGAGGGAGCAGTGGCCGCAGCGCATCGTAGCACGTTCGGCGCAAGCGATTGCGTGCCACCGCGCTCTTGGCCACCTTGGTACTCACAACGACCGCGGCACGGGAGTGCACTGCAGGGACATACTTAGCCGAGAGTGTTGCAGACCGTGCGGAACGGCCGCCCTTTAGTATCGCACGGACCTCCGCCGCACTAAGCCGGGAGCGCTGGGGGAGCATGAGTTAGTGTGCAAGCGTGGAGCGACCTTTACGGCGGCGGCGCTGTATCGTTTTACGGCCTCCGGCGCTCGCCGCGCGGCGCAAAAACCCATGACTTCTTGCTCTTTTTCGCTTTTTTGGCTGATATGTTTGAGACATACGTCAATGATACTCTATCCCCAAATTCTCCACAACATATGAACAGTTTTAGCTGTTTTGACGTAAGGGAGCTGCTCGCGTACAGTGATGAATGCTTGTTTGCACCCACTATGACCACCACTAAAGAACTTTGGGAAAATGCGCTCGTCGAACTGGAGCTAAGTATCTCGAAGCCAAACTTTAACACCTGGTTTAAAGATACACATATTGTCAGAGTAGAGGATGGCACCGTCTCTCTCGGCGTCCCGTCGCAGTTTGCTCGAGACTGGCTCTCCGCAAAATTTCATAAAGACATATTGCACTCGCTGCGTACGCTCTCGGAGAGTGTGCGCACAGTCGAGTATGTAATATCGCGGGGCCCAAAAAGGACAGGGGAGGAGGGAAGGGTTATACCTCCCCCTCCGACAGAGCTCCCGCTCGAGTCCGTACACCAAAAAAGCAACCTTAACCCACGGTTTACCTTTGAGACCTTTGTGGTAGGACCTTTCAACGAGCTTGCTCATGCGGCCGCGCAGGCAGTGGTGCGCAAACCGGGCATCGCCTATAATCCTCTCCTTGTCTACGGCCCTACCGGGCTGGGGAAGACCCATCTTATCCAGGCGATAGGCAACCATTTTAGGGTGAGCGCCCCGGAGCGTAAGGTCTACTATGTCACCTCGGAGAAATTCTCTATGGATTATGTGTCCTCTCTGCAAGCGGGAAAGGTACAGTCATTTAAAGAAAAGTACCGACAATATGACCTCCTTATTATGGATGACGTGCAGTTTCTGGCAGGACGTGACAAAATTAAAGAAGAATTTTTTCATCTCTTCAATTACTTACATGATTCCAATAAACAACTGGTTTTCTCCTCCGACCAGCACCCAAATGTGATTCAAAACCTTGAAGACCGACTAAAATCCCGCTTCAGCGCCGGGATGATTGTGTCGGTGACACCGCCCGACCATCAATCACGCCTGGCTATAATCAGAACAAAAGCGGCCGCGCATAATTTCTACCTTACTGATGAGGTGTTGGAGTATTTGGCTACGACAATTGAGGGAAATGTCCGCGAGCTGGAAGGAGCTTTAAACACATTAATGATCCAATTTGAGATGCGGGGACAACCGCTTACGGTAAATGATGCAAAAACGCTTCTCCGTGGTGCAGGAGGGACAACTAAAAAAGCTGTCTCTGTACAAGAGGTGGTCAAAACAATAGCTAACTTTTATGGAGTAGAGGAGGGGAGTATTTATGAAAAAACACGCCGGAAAGAAGTGGTACGTCCAAGGCAGGTTATTATGTTTCTCCTACGAGAGGACTTTAAAATATCTTTTCCTACAATAGGAGAAAAACTCGGTGGTCGAGACCACACCACTGTTATTCATTCGTGTGACAAAATTAAGAACGATATACGTGGGGATAGTGTGTTGAGTAATGAAATTCATCAAATACGACTTATGTTGAAATGATTAATTATCCACAGTAGTGTGTATAATACCGTATTAAAAATATGAGACCTTATAATGAAAAAATACTCTTTTCCACAATCCACAACCCTAATAGTAATAGTATCTTTATATAAAGAATAATTATGAAATTTGAAACACAACTAGAAACTCTACAAGCTGCCTCATTATCTGTTGGAAGATTTTCGGAGCGTAAAGCAAATCTACCAGTGCTTGGGTGTATATTACTCACCACTGAGGGTAATAAACTTGTGCTTCGGGCGACAAATCTTGAGTGTGGGGTGGAGGTGGTTATCCCTGCAAAAATAATAAACGAAGGTATTGTTGCGGTGCCAGCTGCGACACTGTCTGGATTTCTTGGGAACGGCCGCGGTAAGACAGTCTCAGCTCAGTTGTCGGGCGAGGTATTTAAAATTGAAACCGAACGCGCCTCCGCTTCAATAAAAACGCTGTCGCACGAGGACTTTCCTATATTGCCGCGTGTCTCCGCTGAACGCTCGTTTAAAGTTAAAGCGGCTGATATAGTGCGCGCTATACGATCGGTTGCCTATTGTGCCTCACTGTCCGCTATTAAACCCGAGCTTCAAAGTGTTTTACTTTATGGGGATGCGGGAAAGCTTATCACTGTCGCAACCGACTCCTTTCGACTTGCGGAGAAAACGGTTCCTCTACGCTCAACAGGCACCGTCCCACAGATGCTGCTGCCGGCGCGCAACGCCGCCGAACTTATGCGCATCCTCGAGGGTGCCTCGGGAGACGCCGAATTTTATTACAACGACAACCAACTTTCTATACAACACAACAGCACCTACTATACGAGCCGGCTCCTCGATGGGGCCTTCCCTAATTATCGCCAAATACTCCCAAAATCCTTCTCCACCGAAGCGGTGGTGCTCCGTGAGGATATGGGCTCGGCGCTCAAGTCACTCTCTATTTTTGCCGACAAATTTGCGCAAGTTGTACTCTCGATAGATCCGTCTAAAAAAGCGCTCCTACTCTCTTCGCGCAACCCCGATGTGGGCGAGCAAATTTCGACCGTAAAAGCGGCGATAGAGGGTGCCCAAGTTTCCGTCTCCTTCAACGGACGCTGCCTGGCCGACTCTCTACAAGCTATCTCGGGCGACTCGGTGCGGCTGCACTCCAACGGTCCGGGCAAGGCAATGCTCATTAAAGATGCATCTGACGACTCCTTCCAGTACCTCGCAATGCCAATGAACCGATAATAATAAATCAACTGGCTTTTTTTTATTGTGTCGGATAGTGGGGGATGATGGAGCCGCCGTAGGGGTTTTGATATGGAGGTTGTTGCGGAGTTTGCTGCGGGATGAGTGGCTGCTGTGTTTGTTGTTGCACCGCGTAGGTACCGTACTTTGCCCGCACCGGCGCATCCCAATACTCAAACTGCGAGTCATTCTCCGGATTTATAGGCGGCGGGCCTGCAGGATCGGTTTTGTTGACCCAATAGAGTATTTCGTGCGCCAGGCCGTCGCGGCCGGGGATCTGCCACTGACCGTTTAGGACAGGTTTTGGAGAGGGAGAGGTCTCGGTACGGACAAATGCCTCGGGAGGAAATTTCGTCAGCGCATAGCGCATAAACTCGCTCCACGCTGGACCGACTATGAATCCGGAGACCCTCCGCACCATCGAGGTGTTGTCATTGTTGCCCGCCCAGATGCCGACGGCAATATTGGGCGTATAACCGACCGTCCATGCGTCGCGGTAGTCGTTAGTGGTACCGGTTTTGACCGCAACATCGTGTCCGGGGAAGGTAAAGAGTGAGTTTTCCCCGAGCGGCGCGCGCGCCACCGGGTCGGAGAGTATGTCGTTTATCTTTTGAGTCACCTCCGGTGAAAGCACCTGGCTTCCGCTGCGCTCGGTGTTGTCCTCGATTATGATACCCTGTGGATCTTGGACTTTTAATACGGAAATAGTGTCGTAGTAGACGCCGTTGTTTGCAAAGGCGCCGTATGCACTTGTCATCTCAAGCGGAGTCACTTCCCCGCCACCGAGCACCAGAGTGAGCCCGTATCGGTCGGCGTTAGTGAGCGTTGAGATGCCCATAGATTTTGCGAGCTGGAGCGTATCGTTTATTCCGGCCAGGTAGAGCACTTTAATGGCCGGTATGTTGATGGACTGTGCAAGTGCCTCGCGTAGAGTCATCGGTCCACGAAACTTATTGTCGTAGTTTACCGGCGAGTAGCACGGCGGTGTGCTGTTGGTGATATTCTCCGGCTTGCATGCGGTAGAAAACTGCGTTCGGATATCAAACACTACTGTCTCGGGCGTGTACCCTTCACTCAGTGCCTGCGCGTAGGCAAAGGGCTTAAAGGCAGACCCTGGTTGGCGCCCAGGGGTAGCTGCCGCAACGTTATATGCGCCAGGGATGTCGGTGTCAAAGTAGTTGCGCGAGCCGACCATCACTAAAATTTGTCCAGTCTTCGGGTCAACGGCGCTTAGCGCCATATTGCTGGCGTTGAAATTGTCCACATTGGAGAGCGCGTTTCGGCGCACTATCTCCTCGGCCTTTTGTTGGAGGTCGGCGTCGAGTGTAGTGGTGACCCTCCAACCGCTCTGCTCAAGCGCGTCCTGGCCGTATTTGTCTTCAAGATATTGCCGAACATAAAAGACAAAGTGCGGCGCCGCAATAGAGGTGTCACGTGGTGGCAAAAACACCACCTTTGCCTTCTGTGCCTCGTCGCGCTCAATGGCGGTTATATAGCCATGCTCAAACAGTTTATCCAACACCAATTTTTTACGGCTCTCCAGTTGGTCTTGGTGCGTGCCGTACGGCGAGAGACGGGTGGGGGCGGGGAGCACGGCGGCGAGGTATGCCGCTTCGGGGAGAGATACATCTGTGGCGTGTTTGCCGAAAAAGGTCATAGACACCTCTTCGACTCCGTAGAGTTGACCGCCGAAGGGAACCTGGTTGAGGTATATCTCGAGCACCTGGTCTTTGCTTAAGGCGCGGGTCATCTTGAGCGCGAGTATCCATTCTTTAAGCTTACGGGTGATTGTTTTGTCGGCGGTAAGCACAGTTAGTTTGACCACCTGCTGGGTGATAGTGGAGCCGCCCTGCCCGGAGAGTAGGTCGCCCTGGCTTGCATTGGTGAGTATCGCGCGCAGTATCGCCGAGGGTTTGACTCCCGCGTGTGTATAAAACTCCGGATCTTCTATCGCGATGATTGCTTGCGAAATGTGCGGCGAAATATCTTTAAGAGGCACCACTGTGCGTTGCATCTTGTCGTGGAGGTCATAGAGCAACACCTCTCCTGTGCGATCGTATATCTTGACCGATTGTTCGACGCGCCGCGTCTCAAGTACGGAGATATCGGGGAGGTCGAGCGTCGCTGCCCACAAAAGGAGCAGCCCTCCCAGGCATAGACCGGCACTTATGCTCCAAATGATTATGAGGCGGGAGTGGCGGCGGACATAGCGAGTGGTGCGGCGCAAGCGGAGGACAAACTTGTGCATGGGTAGTAGTATATCAAGTATGTCGTTTTTTAGCCGTACCCCCCACGTTGATACCAATGAGCAAAAGGTCGACGAACTCCTGCGCCGCGGTGTGGCGGAGGTAATAGTCAAGGATGATCTGCGTAAAAAGCTGCTCTCAGGTAAGCGTCTTCGGGTCAAGCTCGGCATCGATCCGACGAGCCCCGACCTCCATATTGGTCGCGCGATACCCCTTCTTAAGCTGTGCGACTTTCAGGAGCTCGGCCATCAGATTGTGCTTATCGTGGGCGACTTTACTGCAGTAATCGGTGACACCTCCGACAAAGACGCCGAGCGACCAATGCTCGACCAGGAAACAATTGAACAAAATAAAAAAACCTATTTTGAGCAGGCGGGGAAACTACTTGATCTTTCGCGTGTGGAGATGCGCTACAACAGCGAGTGGCTGCGGCCGCTCAACTATAGGCAGATAGGGGAGCATGCTGACCTCTTTTCGGTAGCCGATTTTATTGCGCGCGACAATATTGCCCGCCGACTCTCCTCCGGCACACGCGTTTCGCTGCGCGAGCTCCTCTATCCACTGATGCAAGGGTACGATTCGGTTGCCATTAAGGCAGACGTGGAGCTCGGCGGCACGGACCAGAAATTCAACGTGCTTGCCGGCCGGCCGCTCCAGCAGCACTTTGGCCAAGAGCCGCAAAATGTGGTTCTCAACCCTCTTATAGACGGCCTCGACGGCATTAAAATGAGCTCAAGCAGGGGTAATGTAATCAACCTTACAGCCACTCCCGCCGATATGTATGGCAAGGTGATGAGTATGAGCGACCAGCAGATTAGGCCGTACCTCGAGTTGTGCACGCGCACGCCGATGTCCGAGATAGAAAGTGTGATGAGTGGCCACCCAAAAGAAGCAAAGATGACCCTGGCCTACACGATGGTGGAAATGTATCACAGCAAAGAGGCGGCGCAAAAAGCGGCAGCCGGTTTTATGAAGCCGAACGATGCTCCGGAGCTGCGACTCCCCGCAGGGGCGACCGCGCGCTCTTTGGCGGAGCCGCTCCATGTGTCTATGAGTGAGCTGCGCCGCCTCATCGAGGCGGGCGCGATTGAAGAGGTCGGCGGCGAGGTGGTGGAGGTGGTGGAGGGGATGGATGTCCCTCTCAAAGACGGAACTTATAAAATAGGCAAGCACCGTTTCTTTAAAATTAAAATCGGACAATAAAAAATCCCGCACATTGCGGGATTTTTTATGCTACATCCCCTCTTCTTCTGCGGCCGGGTCCTCGGGCTCATCCTCATCTTCTTCGGCGGTCTCCGTATCTGCCTCCTCCGCCTCCGGATCATCAAGCATAAACTCGTCCCGTTCAAACTCTTCGGTCATAACGATATACGGTTACTTTATAATCTGCAAAATATCCGCGTAACACTGGTGTTATAACAATTTATCGCACCGATGCAAGGCAAGTAATCCCCACCGCAATGGCGTCCAGTTCGTCGTCTATTCGGAGCTTTTTTGGGAGTGCAATCAATGTGGGCAGCATATACGCTATATCCGCCTTAGTGCCGCGGCCATAGCCGGTGACCGCCACCTTAACCGCACTTGGCGTGTACTGGTGCACCGGGAGGCCGCATGACGCGGCAATGTAGGTGAGCGCTCCGCGCACCTCGGCTACCTGTAGAGCGGTCTTTGCGTTCTTTTCAAAAAAAACTTCTTCGAGCGCCACGGCATCCGGCTTCCATTTTTTAATTAGAGCTTCAGCGGTCTTGCCTAGTTGTTTAATCCGCGTCGAAAAATCCAACTTCGCACTGGTGCGGATGCACTCCGAAAACAGTAAAATTTCTTTTTGACCTTTTTCTTTTTCTAGTACCGCCGCACCTAGTCGTTCGTATCCGGGATCAAAAGCGAGTACGCGCATAGTTATAAGGCGGCAGTATATATTTCGTTTACATCGTCGTGCTCCTCAAGTGCGTCGGAGAGCTCCGCCATTTTTTGGGAGTCCTCATCGGAGAGCTCGATAGGGGACAGTGCTTCCAGTTTGCCTTCAGCCTTTTTTTGGAATGCCCACATCGCCGCACCAGGGTTGGCCAAGCTTCCGCCGTGCACGTTCAAAAGATGTTTGAGTTCCTGCACTGTTCGGTTGCGGTTGTCGGTATAGGCATCTATAACCAACGCACATCCGCCAGGGCCGTAGGCCTCGTAGGTTACCTGTTCTAACTCAATGCCTTCGCCTAAGGCCTTACTCAAAGCGCGCTCAATGTTGTCCAGAGGCATATTGGCCGCGCGCGCTTTTTCTACTGCGGTGCGCACTCCGGGCGCGTTCTTGTCTCCTTTGGCCTTTTTAACCTCGACCGTAATAAACCGTACAAGTTTACTGAACAATTTTGCCTTCTGGGCATCCGTCTTGCCCTTAACATGCTTGAGCTTCGCCCACTTGCTGTGTCCTGCCATAAAAACAGCTTACCGCTTTTGGCTTTGAGATTCCATCTTTATAGAAGTCGCTCGTTCAAATCGGCAGGAGGAGTTTTGCCGAGGTGTTTGTAGGCCGCCGCGGTGGCAACGCGGCCGCGCTGGGTGCGCTCGATGAGCCCCAGTTGCAGAAGAAAGGGTTCGTGGACTTCTGAAACCGTTGCCGGCTCTTCGGCAAGCGCGGCGGCAAGCGCGTTTACTCCCGCCGGGCCACCGCCAAAACGCTCAATGAGTACAGTAAGCAGGGTGCGGTCGAGCGGGGTCAGGCCGAGCGCGTCTACCTCGAGCATACCGAGTGAGTCGCTCACCAGCGCGGCCGAAAGGGGCGCGCGCTTAAGCTGCGCGTAGTCGCGTGCGCGTTTGAGCAAATAGTTGGCCACCCGGGGAGTTGAGCGCGAACGTTTGGCAATCTCCATTATTCCGCCCTTGTCTACCTCGACGCCCAAAATTTTTGCCGACCGTTCGACAATCTGTGCGATGTCCTCTTCGGAGTAGAACTCGAGCCGGAACGTCCCGCCCGAAAAGCGCGAGCGCAGGGGCGCGGAGAGGTCGGCAACGCGCGTGGTGGCCGCCACAAGGGTAAAGGGAGGCAAAGGGAGCTCAATCGTGCGTGCCGAAGGTCCCTTGCCGATGATGATGTTGAGCACCCCCGACTCCATCGCGGGGTAGAGCACCTCTTCAATAGTGCGCGAGAGACGGTGTATTTCGTCGATAAAGAGGATGTCTCCTGTACCCATATTGGTAAGAAGAGCCGCAAGGTCGCCGACGCGTTCTATGGCGGGGCCGGAGGTCGCACGCAACGTCCCGCCGAGCTCTCGGGCTATGAGATGTGCCAGTGTTGTCTTGCCGAGGCCCGGCGGCCCGTAAAAAAGGATATGTTCAGGCGGGGCGGAGCGCTCCTTAGCCGCCGAAATAAGGATATGGAGGTTGTTTTTTATCGGTTCTTGGCCGACGTATTCATCCCAGGTAGCCGGCCGCAGCGTGGCATCCAAAAACCCTTCAGTAGCAGGGTTTTTTGTGTCGTCTGGCGGCTGGCTTGACATAAAATATATACTATGCTAAGATAAAAATAGTAGCAGTGTCGCCCGCTCGGGCGTTTTTGTTTGGAAAAAGTATACCCTCAAGCAATACCGCATTAACCCGCTTGGCATCTTACCGAGGACGTTCCGGCCTTTTTGTTTACTCAAATAGTCGCGGGTACTCTCCTTAGGCATTTTTGCCGCTTTCCCGGCTTGCCGGGACTGTGTATTGCTTGGCGGTATACTCTTTCTAACGCTTCAGCGGGACTCTCAAGAGCCCCCTTAACTGTACTCTCGCGCGACCCAACCGCAATGTTGCGGTTTTTTTTATTGTGTGTCCAAGTCGACGACGCGCTTCAGCTCCTCCATTGAAGTCAATCCGCGCAGCACTTTAATTATGCCGTCCTCTTGCATACTCGGGATGCCCTGCGGGCGGGCGGCCTGATATACCTCGCGTTCGGAGGGCTTACTGCGCAAAATCGTTTCTATCGCCGAATCCATAAACACCGCCTCATAAATACCCATTCGGCCCTTGTAGCCGCGGCCGTGGCACTCTTCGCACCCCCCTTCTTTTGCCCGCCACACTTTTTTTGTTTCTGCGGGGACGAGCGCTTTGTCTACTATGGTGCCGAGATACTTGTCTATCACTTTTTGTTCCTCAGGTGTCGGAGTGCCTTCAGTTTTGCATTTTTTACAGAGTGTGCGCACAAGGCGCTGGGCGAGCGTGGCATTGACCGCCGAGGAAATAACCTTTTCGTCGATGCCGAGGTCGATAAGTCGGGGGAAGGAGCCCGCCGCATCGTTGGTGTGCAAGGTGGAGAAGACGAGGTGTCCGGTGAGCGCGGCGTTTATGGCGGTCTCCGCGACCTCTCTGTCGCGGATCTCGCCGACCATAATGACATCGGGGTCTTGTCGCAGGGCCGAGCGCAGTCCGTTTGCAAAAGTGTAGTTCTTTTTGTCCACCTGGGTTTGTACCAGACCCTGCAAGTGATACTCGATAGGGTCTTCAATGGTGATTATTTTTGTGCCGGGCGAGTTTATCTTGCGCAAAAACGCGTAGAGCGTTGTTGTTTTGCCCGAGCCGGTGGGGCCGGTGGTCAAAATCATTCCGTTCGGCTTGGCGATTTCTTTTAAGAGCCGCGTGAGCAGCTTTTCTCCGAAGCCGAGCTCCTCAAGCGGCACGCCGATTGATTTTGGGTTGAGAATGCGCAACACCATTGTCTCGGCATAGTTGCCGGGGAGTATCGAGGTGCGCAGCTCAATTTCCTGACCTTTAATTTTTATGGAAAAGCGGCCGTCTTGCGCTTCGCCTGCAACATTGAGTTTGAGTCCGGAGAGGAGTTTTAGCCGCGAGAGCGCGAGCCGGTATGTCTCGCTGTCTATAGAAGCCACATCTACCAAGACGCCGTCGAGACGGTAGCGCAGCCGCACCGCCTGCTCCTCCGGCTCAAAGTGGATATCGGAGGCGCTGGTGGAGAGTCCGCCCGCAAGAATAATTTCGAGTATACGGGTGATTCGGTAGGCGCGCTTCAATTCGACCGCCTCTTTTATCAGCGTGCCGATGTCCTCGAGCCCCTTCATCTTTATCATTAACGCTTCGAGATCGTCGCCCGAGAGCTCAAACACACCGGCCTTCGTTTCTTGCGCATAGGACAGGTCGGCATAGCGCTGGTAGGCGCGCTTTAGCGACTCCTGCGAGCACATATAGAGCGTTACCTCGTATCCCATATCTTGGAGCTTGCTTACGAGCGCTTTTACCTTTGGGTTTTCCGGCGCGCGCACCGCTACCGAGAGCCGTTTGCCGATGTGTCCGAATGCCGCCGCCTCGGCCTCTTTTGAGTCCTTTTCGCTTATGAGTCGCAGGGCATCCACATTGACAGCGACAAGAGAAAGGTCGACATACTCGACGCCGTACTTTTTTGACAGAATCTGCGCGAGGTCCTCCTCTTCGCGGCGCTTGAGGAACTCGACGCGCTTCTGTTGCTCCTGGTCGTTAAAGACCGCCATGCGTGTATTATACAGGCATGCAAAAGGTCCGGCTTTCAGATTTGTCACAATGTGCCAAGGAGGTGCTGGCCGGGCTTCATGCAAAAGAGGGTGCGGCTATTGTTGCATTGCGGGGCGATTTAGGCGCCGGCAAAACAACCTTTACTCAAGCACTCGCGCGCGAGCTTGGGATTACTGACATAATCCAAAGCCCGACCTACGTCTTGATGAAGAAATATGAAATTAAAAAGGCGTCACCTTTTACAACACTCATTCATATAGATGCGTACCGGCTCGAAGACCCGAAAGAATTTTCTGCATTAAACCCCGAGCAATTTTTGCAGGACCCGAAGACAGTGGTGGCGGTTGAGTGGCCGGAGCGGCTCGGTTCGGCGCTCCCTGCGCCCGACCTCATTATCCGTTTTTCTTCCGAAGGTGCGGGCGAGGGTGAGCGCTATGTAGCGCTGGGTTAGAATGGCCCTATGTCTAAAAGCAACAAAAAGCGTCTGGTGATACTCGACACGCACGCAATTTTGCACCGCGCTTATCACGCTTTGCCGGACTTTTCCTCCAGTAAGGGAGAGCCCACCGGAGCGCTCTACGGGCTTATCTCAATGCTATTGCGCATTATCACCGACCTCGGGCCCGACTATATTGCGGCCGCTTTCGACCTGCCGGGCCCCACCTTCCGCGATGTTGCATACGAGCAGTACAAAGGTACGCGTCAAAAAACAGACGACGCACTCATTCACCAGATTAAGCGCTCGCGCGATGTGCTTAAGGCGTTCGGAGTACCACTCTATGATGCGGAGGGTTTTGAAGCGGATGACGTGGTAGGCACTATTGTTGAGCAGGTAAAAAATAAAAAAGAAGTTGAGACAATAATCGCCTCCGGCGATATGGACACGCTCCAGTTGGTGGACGGCGAGCGTGTAAAAGTTTTTACTTTAAAAAAGGGTTTGAGTGAAACGGTTTTGTATGACGAAAAGGCGGTTGTGGGGCGTTTTGGCTTTGGCCCGCGCTCGCTCCCGGAGTACAAAGGCCTACGGGGCGATCCGAGCGACAATATCCCGGGGGTAAAAGGGGTGGGGGAGAAGACCGCCGAGCTGCTCATCGGTGAGTACGGCACGATAGACAAAATGTATGCGGTGCTCAAGAAAAACCCGGAGCGCCTCGCGGCTCTGGGTGTAAAGGAGGGCATGATAGTAAAACTGCGCGAGCAGGAGGAGGAGGCGCAGTTCAGCAAGATGCTCGCCGAGATACGTCGTGATGTTCCAGTCGATTTTGTTTTGCCGAAGCGCACCTGGCGGGAGAGTGCCAATGCGGCAGAGATACTCGGAATGCTCAATGAGTTTGAGTTTCGCTCTCTTACGGGGAGGGTGAAGCAGATTCTTGACGGTGGTAAAAGCAACGCCCCGCTCGAAAGCCCCCTTCACCCTTCTTTTATCTCCGTCCCCACCGACGTTTTGCCGGAGGAAATTCAGCAGGTGGCACTTGCGGTGTGGCTCTTGGACTCCAACTTGACCGAGCCAATGCTTGAGGATATCTACCGAGTGGGGAAGTCGCAGGACTTCGACGAGGCCAAGAAAAATATCTTGCGAGAGATAAAAGAGCGTGCATTGTCGTTTGTGTACGAAAAGATAGAACTACCTCTCACGCCCGTGCTTCGGAGGATGGAGAAGCGGGGAGTACGTATAGACAAAGAGTTTTTCAAAAAATTATCCAAGGACTATCATAAAAATATGGAGGCGATAGCCGCGCGCATTTACTCACACGCGGGAGTCGAGTTTAATATTGGTTCTCCCAAGCAACTCGGTGGGGTACTCTTCGACACGCTGGGGCTTGTAGCAAAAAAGAAGACCGCGGGCGGTGCTCGCTCAACGAAAGAAAGCGAGCTTATAAAACTCCGCGAGGCGCACCCGATAGTGGACGAGGTGCTTGCCTACCGAGAGGTGCAGAAGCTCCTCTCCACTTACATCGATACCATCCCCGCCTTGGTTGCCGAGGACGGCCGCCTGCATACCACCTATATACAAACGGGGACAACTACCGGTCGCGTCGCGTCGCAAAACCCCAACCTTCAAAATATTCCCATTAAGTCCGACCTGGGGCGGGCAATCCGAAACGGGTTTGTGGCGGGCGAGGGGAGGGAGCTTCTCTCTTTCGACTACAGCCAGGTGGAGTTGCGCATCGCGGCGCTTCTGTCGGGAGACGAAGCGCTTGTGGAGATATTTAAAACTGGCCGCGATGTTCACACAGAGGTGGCGTCGCGCGTGTTCCACGCGCGGCCCGAGGAGGTTAGCTACGAGATGCGCCGCCGCGCAAAGGTTATCAACTTTGGAATCCTCTACGGAATGGGAGTGACCTCGCTCCAGCAGGCGCTCGGCACAAAGCGCGCCGAAGCACAGGAGTTTTATAACCAGTATTTTGAGGCCTTTCCCCGGCTCTCCGCGTATATGGATGAGACCATTGCACGCGCAGGAAAGCTCGGCTATACCGAGACATATTTCGGCCGCAGACGCTACTTCGACGGGATTAAGTCGCCTATCCCGTATGTAAAGGCGGCCGCCGAGCGGATGGCGCTCAACGCACCGTTTCAGGGCACGGCCGCCGACTTGTTTAAACTTGCAATGCTGCGCGTCGACGAGTATCTGCAGGCGCAAGGAAACAAAGGATACTTGCTACTACAGGTGCACGACGAGCTCGTGTTTGAGGTTGAGGAGGGGAGTGTCACGGAGAGTGCGCCCGCACTCCGTAAAATTATGGAGAACATTATGCCGCCCTCCGAACGCAAGGGAATACCCTTTCTTGTCGAAGGGAAAGCGGGGAAAAACTGGGGCGAGATGACTAAATTATGATTATTGTAGCGGTAGGAAAAACAAAAAAAGGTGAGGAGCTTGTATGGGAACGGCTTGAGAAGGAAGAAATCGCGACACTCGCTTCTACACCAGCGCTCTTCGGCGGTGACCGAACTTTTGTGCTCGAGGGCGCGCTCTATGGCGAGCGGGCGGAGGAGTTTATGCGCTCGCTGGAGGTATTTTCCGAATCGCCGCACACCTTTGTTTTTGTTGAAGAAAAATTACTAAAGGCCGAAACCGACGCGCTCAAAAAAGTGGGAGCACTGCTGGAGATAGAAAAGCGCCCGCTCCCCGCCAAGCGCGGGTTTGACTCCTTTGGCGTTGCGCAGGCGCTCGGCGCCCGCGATAGAAAGCGGTTATGGCTGGGGCTCATGCAGTCCTTTAAGGCGGGAGAAAGGGCAGAGGCGGTAGCCGGGCTCTTATGTTGGAAAGCGCGACAAATGAAGAGCGTACAGCTCTCCCGCGAGTTGGTGAAAATCTATCACGACTCCCACCGCGGAGCGGGGGAGTTAGAGTTGTTGCTGGAACGATTTGCACTGAAGTTATAAGTAAGTGTTTATAAGATCAGCTATCGCTGGATTTATAGATTTTATTTTTGCTAGAAAAATCGGGCAACTTTTGCTATAGTATTGTCAATCCGCCATTTTTGGCGGAGTATATCCGCCCCTAGCTCAATTGGTAGAGCAATTGCCTTTTAAGCAAGAGGTTCCGCGTTCGATTCGCGGGGGGCGGACAAAGATATGGTATAGCTTTCGCAGGTTAAGTTCCGCACTAGTCGCCTCGCTTCGCTTGGTGTTTGTAATCAATCGTCAGATGTGGCATAGTCTGAATTAGACTGTCAGACCCCCCACCAACCGCAGGAGGACCCCTTGAGACGCATTTCAGTTATCGCAATCTTTGCGGCTTGTATTCTCACCGCTACCCTCCCCCGCGACGCGGCGGGACAATCGACTGAACCGGGACTGTTCGGTGGGCTGCTGTGTAACACTCAACAGCAAGCCGAGGATGTGTTTCTGCGCTCGCTGAAGAATGTCGGCGGGCTGCAAGGCCAGTTGCAAGCCATCAATGAGTTGAATGCGGCGAACAACGGCCCCGTGTGCATCGTGGTGATGCAAATGCAGCTCGAAGTGATCATGCGCCGCATCGATGCTCTCGCCCACGGCGGCAACCTCTATGATGTCGTCGAGGTTACCATCCGAGCTGCGAGCATCCCCGCGTTCCCGGTGTTCGCCCACATTGTCTTCCCGGTTCCCATCGTCAGGTACAGCGTAATGGGTGCTGGTTACAAAGGGGCCAAACTTTGAGACCTCCCGGCCCCAATCCGCCCACCAGAAGAATCCCCGTACCGGGACCTTCTCGGTGCGGCGGTTTTCTGTTTTTACAGTGGCAAGTCGTAGGCCATCGCTCCGGCTCCCGAGATGAGAAGTGAGAGACAGATTATAAAAAAGAGGAGCATAGTGCTGCGCGAGAGAGGAAAGCGCACCGCCATAAGGTGCGGGTAGAAGCGCCTGTATACCGCGTATTTGACCATACCGACCATGCCGAGGAGTGCCATTATTTGCGTATAATAGCCGAAGAAAAGCCCCGCTCCTATGAGCCCCGCAACAATAGCCATGAGCCAGGCGATCCGCGGCCCCACAGCGCCGATGAGGGGGAGGGGTGAGCGACCTATCTCTTCTTGGTGTACAATGTAAAAATACGCTAAATAAAAGAGCACGCCCGCCGCGCCGATGCGCAAGAGCGTCGGAGCAAAAAAGGAAAACACGAGCAGGTCGGGGAAGGTGTTGAGCATATTATTGTTTATTTACGCGAGTATCGATGGTGGTGGTGGCACTAAGTTGAGGTCCATATGCGTCGCCGCTTCCCACAGGCATAGGCGGCGCAAGGAAGAGTCCGCGCAAGTCGGCTTTGTCCGGGCCGCCGTTGTAGTACCACAGCAGCACAAGGACAAGTAATATGCCGCCGACAAAAAGAATGATTTCATAGGGTCCGCCGGATTCCGGTTCGTCAGCCATAGGTCAATTGTATCCTAATTTAGAAAGTTCTTCTGTCGCAACCTGCACGTCGCTCCACTCCTGTTTACTCCCCCCTTTGCCCATAATGTAGGGGTCGGTGCCCTTGCCGCTGATGAGAACAACGTCGCCCTTGTGCGCCTCCTGCAGCGCCGCCGCTAGTGCCGCGCGCCTATCGAGAACTACCGAGGGTGTGATGCGAACAAACCCTTGTGCGACATCGTCAACAATTTTTTGAGGGTCCTCGTCATACGGGTCTTCGTTGGTGAGGTAGACGCTGCTGCAGTACTCATCGGCGATGCGCCCCATTGCCGAGCGCTTCCACGCGTCTCTGCCTCCGCCGGTTGCTCCAAGCACTCCGATGATGCGCCTGCGCTTACCCTCCGGCGAGCCGACAGCATATGCTTCGTAGAGCGCTTTGAGCGAGTCGGGCGTGTGAGCATAGTCCACCACTACCGCAAACGGCTGCCCGCGCTCCACGCGCTCGGCGCGACCGTCTATCCCTGCGATATGCTCCAATGAGCGCTTCATCTCCTGTGCGTCGAGCCCCAGCGCGTCTCCAAGCGAGAGTGCCGCAAGGCAATTGTATATGTTGAATACTCCCGGCAGGGGGACGGTAAACAGCTCCCCGCGCCACACAAAACGCACGTGTTTGTCATCGCTGTTGTACGGCTCGGCGTCTTTAAGAAAGAACGGCTGTTTTATTTCGACATCCGTTTCTAAAAATTGCTGTCCGTATGCATCGTCGGCATTGACGACTATTATCCGCGGGCGCTTAGGCGAGCGCCCGAGCGCCCGAGCGAGAGAAAGTTTTGCCTCCGCGTAGCGCTCCATACTACCGTGGCGCTCGAGATGTTCGGGCTGCAGGTTGGTAAAGACGAGCGCGTCGAGATCTATCCCTTTGTGTCGGTGCTGGAGCGCGCCCTCGCTTGTCATCTCAATGACCGCGTGTGTGCAGCCGCTGTCGGCTGCGCGGCGCAAGAAGCGCTGCAAAAAGAAGCGCCCCGGCATGGTCATCTTAAAAAGATTGCGCTCGCATTCGCCGGCGACACAAAAGCGGATAGTGCTCGCAGAGGCAACCGTGCGGCCCGCGCCGTGCAGAAGAGCGGCTATCATCTCGACTGTGCTGGACTTGCCCTTGGTGCCGGTGACGGCGATGACGACAAGCTCGCGGGAGGGGAAGCGGTAGAGAAGCGCCCCAAGAGAGGCAAGCACCAGATGGTACGCATTTAATATCGGTGCAGGGACAAATGAGCGGATTAAATTTTTCATACGGTGTTGCGCGAACCGAGGCGCTTGAGTGCCGCGCCAAGCCGGTCTTTTGTCCCTTTACCGACGATGTCTTTGAGCGCCGCTCTGCACTCGGCCGCACTGTAGCCGAGCGCCATCAGCGCCTCGACCACGTCGGCATCGTCGGATGACACCGAAAGAGCGCTGACACTGCCCACCATTTTGTCGCGCAGCTCGACCACCAGCCGCTCCGCGCTCTTGCGCCCAATGCCGAACAGTTTATGCAGCGCCGCCGCATCGCCGGCGGCTATCGCGCGCTTGAGAGCAGCGGTGTCACCAATGCTCATTATAGAGAGCGCGGTCTTGGGGCCGATGCCCGAGACGCTCATCAGCTGACGGAAGAACAACAGCTCCGCCTCCTCTAAAAAACCGTACAGGTCTATTGCGTCCTCGCGCACGGCGGTGTGTATATAAAGAGAGACAAGAGAGCCCTCGGTGAGGGCGATGGCAAGCGGCACGCGCACGCAGTAGCCCACGCCGCCGACTTCGACAAGCACCACGCCCTCTCTTGGCGGGCCGGACAGCACCCCTGTGAGCTTGCCTATCATGGTGTAAGTATAGTAGTATCGCTTGCGTATGGCTATAACCAAGTCCGCCAAGAAAGCTCACCGCGCCGGCCTCCGAAAAAAGGTCTTTAATGATGCGCGCAAAAAGCAGATTCGCGAGGCGCTTAAGGGCGTGCGCGGAGCCCAAAAGGGGGATACCAAGGCGCTTGCCGCCGCCTACAAAGCGATAGACAAAGCGATGAAGCGCGGGCTTATGCACAAAAACACTGCCGCCCGCCGCAAGGCCGCGGTTGCCAAAGCGCTCTCCTCCAAATAAAAACTCCCGCATCGGGGAGTTTTTTGTTATTGTAGGGTCTCGCTCTCGTAGTTCAATGGATAGAATATCTCCCTCCGAAGGAGGTGATGCAGGTTCGATTCCTGCCGAGAGCACCAGAAAGGAATTCGCAAGCTTGAAAGGTTCGCCTCGCTTCGCTCGGCGACTAATTCATATTGGATTTTGGGGGCAAAAACGAATTGGCGATTTTCTAAAATATGGTTCGAGCCGATGTTTTTCAGAAATGTTGTCATTGCAATCGGATTGGGAGAGGAAAGCAGATTAGCGGCTTGATTTAAGGACAAAACAAACTCACGAGCCGGTTCGAGCCAAGACAACCCTTTTGTCTCAAAATTGGTTATTTTCTCGCTCAACAACATTTTTTGAGACAGCAAACTTTGTTTTTTAGCGGCGTATTCTTCTGTGGATAAGGCATCTGCTAAATAGACATCAAGGAGTTTTGCTAACTTTGTTTCTACGCTCGCTAACTGCTCTTTCAAAACACTAACTTCTGCCCATGCGTCCTCTCTCGCTTTATCCTGCTCGCTATCTAACGCCGCCAAAACATTTTCGGTGTCTTGGCTCGACAAAGAAACTTTTTGAAGATAAGAAGTTATTTGCTCGGTTAGTGCTTCCTCGCGGAGATAATGCTTTTCTTGGCAAAGACCTTTCTTTTTCGTACAGCGGTAATAGTGATGACCTTTTTGTTTTTCAGCAGTAATTGAGCACCCGCACGAAGCGCATTTCATTAAGCCAAGAAAAGCAAAATCATTTTTTCTCACATGGTGAACTTTGCCACGCTTACTCATAACTTCTTGACAGGAATCAAAAAGTTTCCTTGAGATTAACGGCTCGTGTTGTCCCTCATGAATTTCCCCACCATATTTCATCAGCCCGATATAGAAAATATTTTGTAGAATACTCTGCACATTACTCAATGCTATCTCTTTGCCGAGGTTGCCCCGTAAATCACGCTCTTTGCACCAATTTGCGAGAGAATGAAGCGTAAATGCTCCGGTGGCGTACATTTCAAACAGTTTCTTTACTTTAGGAGCTTTCTCGCTATCAACATCAATCCCGCGCGTTTTGGCGTTGTTTAGATAACCCACCGGAGCCCAGCCGGGCCAAACACCGTTCCTGATTTTTTGCCGCAATCCTCGCTTCACATTTTCTCGCAAATTATCTACAAAATATTTTGATTGTCCGAAAGCGATATTGAGCATGAATAAACCTTGTGGTGTCGCTTCAAACCAAAATGTGGGAAATTTGAGGGACTTAATCAAGCCACGATCTACAAAATGGATTATTTTACCGCCGTCTACTGAATTACGCGCAAGGCGATCTGGATGCCATGAAATTATCCCATCTGCTTTTCCTCTCTCAATCAATGACAACATTTCTGCGAATTTAATTCGCCCGGGTTCTTTTGCGGTTTTCGCCTCGCAAAACGAGGCGACAATTTCAAGTTTTTCTTTGGCGGCATACTCTTGCAACTCTACGAGTTGCGCTTCAATACTTAAAACCTGTCGGTCATCTTCTTCGGTGCTTTTGCGAGCGTATAGTATGTATTTCATATTGTTTTTGGATTAAGGATTAAAAAAATTTCTTCCCCCAAAATGCGAAATCGTGAATTCTTTTTTACCCCCAAAATTGAATACAAAATCATCGCCGAGCGAAGCGAGGCGAACCTTTCAAGCTTGCGAATTCCTTTCTGGTGCAGTATTCTTGAATTAGTCCGAACGCATTTCGCCGCCTGCGGCGGCGAGGAAGTCCCCCCGCGAAAATTCGGAAAGGCGGCGGAGCCGCACCGCTCAAAACAGCAAAAGAACCCGGAGAAAGACATCGGCTCGAACCATATTTTAATTTTTGGGGAAGAAAATTTTTTAATCCTTTTAATACAATACAGAAACCCAGAAAAAGCCTTAAAATAGAGGCTTTTTCTGTTTGGCTTGACTTTCAAGCCCATATATGCTATATTAGCAGTGTTATCAGAATCGCAAGAAACTGATAATCTCGACGATAATAGCGTCGTCGAGAACAGCTCTTTGAGGAGGTCAAAATGATAGAGTTTCTGAAAGTCGCCGCGCCGTTGATGGCACTGGTGAGCCTGGTGCTCGTGGTCGCTGGACTCATTCCGTCCATTCGCAGATCGAAGGTGTTCAACTTTCTCTGTGGCGAATCTTCTTTCGTCACGGCGATCGCCTACGGGGGTCTGGCGGTTCTCGGAGCAAGCTCGTTTGCCCCTTTCGGGCTGTGGTTCATCACGGGTTCCGTCAAGTTCGCTCACGCCACCTTTCTGGCAACCGAGTAAGCGAGAACTCGCCAACATCTCGCACCCGAGCCCCTTGTAGAATGTAATTCTGCTTGGGGCTCTCACTTTTTCTAAAATTGAAATCATTGTTATTTTCATAAAAATTCGTTATTATTTAGATATTCGCATTGCGAATTCTTAGATTTAATGCCGCCAAAGAAAAACTTGAAATTGTCAGCGGTGCGGCTCCGCCGCCTTTCCGAATTTTCGCGGGGGGACTTCCTCGCCGCCGCAGGCGGCGAAATGCGTTCGGACTAATTCAAGAATA
>Ga0209542_10005654_pt1 | contig 24805 bp, 25 predicted proteins | sample RifCSPhighO2_01_FD_184028 | JGI IMG/M metagenome (GOLD analysis project Ga0209542, IMG submission 184028) | Soil microbial communities from Rifle, Colorado - Rifle CSP2_plank highO2_0.1 (SPAdes) (version 2) | ecosystem: Environmental > Terrestrial > Deep subsurface > Rock core/Sediment ...
CGAAACGTTGGGCAAATTCTGTTTGGTTTTTGATACTTAGTAAGGAGATGGCCAGCTCATCATCGATGCCTAGCTTTTCAACGACATGCCTTGGTTGTCCTCGTAAAATCGAGGGCATTGACCGCCACAAAACATAGGATTCAAATTCCTGTTTTTTGTAGACATTCACGCATTTTAGATTGCCGGTTTCTTTGTCATTGTTCATGTAAGTAGCTCGACCTTGCCTTTGGTAAGTTTTTGCCAGCGATCAATTATCGTCTGGCAATATTTTTCATCACATTCGACCATAAAGCACTTTCGACCCAGATGTTCGCAGGCAATAAGAGTTGAGCCAGAGCCGCCAAAAGGATCAAGGACAATATCTCCCGGTTGGCTGCTATGGTAGATGAGTCGTCGTAAAAGCCCCGGCGGTTTCATGGTCGGATGCAATTTGCTCCTGTGAGGCTTCGGATAAAAGAGAACGCTTTTATCTTTTTGGCCGAAGAAAGCGTGTTTGCCATACCAGCCATAAAGAATTAACTCATGTTGCAAATGATAATCCTTCCAGCCGATAACAGGATGATTCTTAATCCAGATCAGTAACGATGATTTAGTATAGCCGATATCGTTAAGAGTATTTAAAAGTTCACGAAGCTTAGCATCGCCATTGAAAATATAGAAGCTGTTTTTAGCGGCGAGATGAGGCTTAACGGCTTCAAGCCATTCTTTAGAAAAAACATAATAATCTTCTTCCACTCCATCACCGGTAATGGCAGAAAATTTTTTAGTGGCTTGAGAGGCCAGCAATTCCTGTTTGCTTTCAACATATGCCACGCCGTAAGGGGGGTCGCATAAAAGGAGAGACGCTTTTTCCTTTCCCAAAAGTTGGGCGATATCGCTTTCTTTCCGGGCATCTCCCAATAGCAACCGGTGATTACCCAATTTCCACATTTTATTAATTGATTCGTTTGGCATGGTTTCCAGTAAATTGTTCGTAACGACGTATGATGAGGTCGCAAAATGTCGGATCGAGCTCGACCAGGAACGCCCGGCGTTTGAGTTGTTCAGCCGCGATGAGGGTACTGCCTGAACCGCCAAACAGATCTAGAATGATCTCGCCGGGAGCACTGCACCTCTTTAACGGCTTCTCGCATAAAGTGATTGGTTTCTGAGTCGGATGTTCGTAATCAGTCGTAGTATCCCGCTTTACTAACCAGAGCTGGACGATTGACATCAGGTCGTCGTAGGAACCGATAGAATTGACCTCTTTATTCAAGATTTCAGAAACGTTTTTAATATTCGGATTAAGAGTGGGACTGCCACGTGTACCATAGACGCAAAGCTCGATAACTTTGTTAAAAGCTACTTGCGGTGTTGGATCAAAGTTATTTTTCACCCATAAACATAACCGCCTGTTTTTCACGCCGTGCTTTTCATAAAGCTGCTGGAGCAGCCAGACATATCTTTCATCACACCAGAAGAAGACGTGGATATCCGGATGACTGACGGCGAGAGCATTTTTCAGAGAATCTTCGATAAATTTTCCATATTCAACTGTTCCTTTGTTATCATTCACCAATTTCTCTTGGGTATATTTGCCATTAGTGCCAATGCCTTTCCGGTAATCAAGAGCGATGTTATATGGCGGGTCGCAGAAAATTGTGTGAGCCTTATCGCTACCCATGAGTTTGGCTACGTCAGCGGATTTAAGGGCATCTCCGCAAAGAAGCCGATGTTCACCCAAGGCATAAAGGTCGCCTGGTTTACTTTCCGGAACAGTTATTTTTGAAAGTTCCTCTTCAACATCGAAGCCATCATCAGTAAGTTCAAGGACATCGTCGAAAAAGCTGTTGAGTTCATCTGGGGTAAAGCCGACATCAAGAAGGAGATTGGTATCCAAGACCTTAAGAAGCTCCTCATCCCAAGCCCCAACATTTTTATTCAGCCTCAAATTGAGTTCTTTTTCCCGTTCAATATCGGGAATATGCAGATATACTACTGGTATTTCGGTAAATCCTAGGAGAGTAGCGATCTTAAGCCGAAGATGACCGCCGATAACAATGTTTCTCCGGTCTGGAGCGCCATTAACAAGTAGAGGATCAACAAGTCCAAAACGGCTGATACTTTCTTTCATATCAGATAAAACCTTTTCATCCCATTTCCTAGGATTGTAAACCGCCGGCTTTAAATCCTTTATGTTTACCTGTTCAATTTTTATATTTTTCGTTAACATGGATGTGGATAAAAGATGATTTGCATATTTTTACCATTCTGTTAATCTAATTATATCAAACCGCTAATATCCACGTCAATCAATTTGATGTGGATAACTTATCAATATGATAAATACGAATCCGAATAAAGAAATCGGCAGACGTCTTAGAGAAGCTCGAGATAGTGCCGGCCTATCTCAGGCTGAGCTTGCCAAAGCTTTAGGATATGAATCAGCTACCGCCGTCTCTTTAATTGAGGCTGGAGAACGTAAATTCAAAATCGAGGATTTACAAAAAGCTGCCGAACTGTTCCATAGAGATATTGGCTATTTCTTGGGACATGATGTTCTAAAGATGGATGTAAAAGTTGCATTGAGAGCCGATAAAGATCTAAGTGAAGAAGATAAAAAGGCCGTTCTTCACTTTATTGAATTAGCTAAAAAGCGCCATGAGAAAAAGTGAACCACATTTAAGAGCAAATGTGGGTGGCGCAAGGAATATTGCTCGCAAACTGCTTAAAGACGCTCAAATTACAGAAGTTCCGGTCAATTTAAGGAAGGTGCTGGATTATCTTAAAACACGCCACGATCTTGAGATCTGGCGTTTTCCGTTTAAGGAAATGGATGGAATGCTGGTGACTATAGATGGCCAACCGACAATTGGCTTTAATCCAGATACCTCCTGGGTCAGGAGACGATTTACCATTGCCCATGAAATCGGACATTTCCTAATGGGGCATACCTGCAACAGTAACGAGAATGCCGAGGCAGAAGCTGGTCAGTTTGCCGCTGAACTTTTGATGCCCTTAGCCTTTCTCAAAGTTGATTTCCCAAATGAGCCTGATCTTGAGAAACTATCATACAGATATATTGTCAGCAAAGAAGCCCTTACTTGGCATCTTATGGACTGTAGGCTGATATAACGGATGGCTAAAATTTGGCATTTTTTGGCTTTTTGACCCCGACCAGGACGGGTTAGATGACCTCTGGGAAAGACCCCTAAAAAGCCTTATAATACCCCTAGTTACGAGGTCCTAGACCGGGCATGCCAGCCGATTTTTAAGCGTAAAAATCGCGTCGAAACGAGCACTGTTTCGACGTACATTTTCCCCTGTCTTCATATTTACCCCTTAGGCCCCGGCCCGGGTAAAGCCATCATACATTTAATGAAACGCTATATAATCTTAATTTTAGTAATTGCCGGCTCTATACTGGTTATAGATTATTTCTTCGGTTTCCATACATATTTCCAGAAAACCGAAGTATTCGAGCCTGTTCCTTCGGGCGTGGGCGAGGAGCCGGAGGTCAAGACTATAGTCCAAGGGTCGTTTGTCGAAGTAGATTTGGTGCACAAAGGTTCCGGTACGGCCAAAATAATAGAGGCGGACGGTAAAAGAATTTTACGGCTTGAAAACTTCGAGGTTACCAACGGCCCGGATCTTTATGTATATTTGTCCGAATCAAGAACGCCGGGAAATGATCTGAAGAGCATCGATAAATACATCATCCTCGGACCGCTTAAGGGAAATAAGGGCGATCAGAATTACGAAATCCCGAGCCCCTTTGTCGGGTATGATACGGCCATTATCTGGTGTCAAAAATTCGGCGTACTCTTCAGTTATGCCCTGATGCAATAGTTCCCGATGAAATATTTCGTATACATTCTTGAGTGCGCTGATAAGTCTTTGTACGTCGGCTGTACCAATGACCTTGAAAAAAGAATCAAACAGCATAACAACTCAAAGTCCGGAGCTCATTACACTAAGATCAGGAGGCCGGTTAAGTTAAAATACTCTGAACAATTCCGGACTCTATCGCGCGCTCGCCGGCGGGAAGCGGAAATCAAACGCTGGGACAGAAAGAAAAAACTTGAGCTGATCGTATGATATATGCAGGAGCCTCGCCCCGATCGCGCTCTTGCTTTTCTCTAAAAATATGGTATAATGTAAAGGATAGGTTTCACATACCGTGGAGGGAGAATCCCATGGATTGGAGAATCGTTTCGGCTGCACCGTGCGTACTGTGGGCGATCTACGTAGTTTTCGGATCGCTTGCCAATAGGGCTCACGGCGAAAAAGTTAGCATGGTGATCGAAGCGGTCGCCATGGCCTTCGTCGGAGTCGTCGTTCTTCTTTCTGCCGGATTCAGTGACTTCAAGCGGGCGACGGTCATTTCGATTTCTCAAGCCTCGATCATGGCCTTGGCGTCTGCTATCGGGTTGTTGGTCCAGTTCTACGCGTTTCGTGTGGCGCCGGCTCATCAGCAGGGCATGGTGGCAATGATCGGCGGCATGTATCCGGTCTTGGCGGTGGCGCTGTTCCACGGGATGTATCTTCTGAATATTTCCGGAGGAATTTCGGCATCGCCTCGTCAGTGGCTGGGGGTCGCTTGCGGCGCCCTCACGCTCTGGCTGGTCAGCGGTAAGTAGGGCTTTTCTTTTCAAGCCGGCATCGAGCTCAGCTCCGTGCTGGCTCTTTGCTTTTCAATAGGTAGTTTAAATGCAATTTACCTTGACTTTGGAAAATTTATTGCTATAATATAAGCACGTTGCCCTTTACCAATCGGGAGGGAAAATATGCTTTCGGTCGTCTTGATAACGGTTCTTTCGGCGGGCGCCGCAGGCTTTGTCATTAAGTGGCTGCTTGATCAAAATACCGAGCCGGGCGCTCCCAAAATCACTTGGCGGGAGTTCAAGATAGTGATGGCCTGCACTCCGGTATTGGCTATGCTGACTGCTTGGGCCGGCTGGGCGATGGCTCGTTCGAGCAATATGACCTTTTACGAGTATCACAACGGGTGGGAAGTTTCGGCTATCAAATCCCAGATTACTTGTTCTCGGGATGGTCCGTGTCGCTGGGAGTATGATTGCGACCCGTACATCGTTATGGTTTCTTACGATTGCAACTGCACGACTGATGACAAGGGTCATACCAGCTGTTCGACTTGTTGGCGTCCGGAGACTCGGTATCATGACTGTCCTTACGTTAACCGTGAGTACAACTATTCCATCAAGACAACTTTGGGCGAGTATGATGTTGTAAGCTATGTATTTCCTGATAATCCCCAGGCTAATCGTTGGCGTGTTAGTGAGTCAATTCCTCAGAGCGTAATAAACAGCGCTGGAGTCGGCGACCCGCCTTTCTGGACCGAAGTCCGTAAAAGGTGTGAAGCCAATGCTCCCGGCCCAGTCAGTAAAAGAAGCAGTTACAATAATTACATTTTGGCTTCTGAGCGGACTTTGATGAAACAGTATTCGAGCGACATCGAGGACTACAAAAAGAAGGGTCTGCTCCCGGATTTGCCCAAGAGTATTGAGTATCTTTACGGCACGAATAAGGTGCGTTTTATCGGATCTAAGCCTTGGAATTATAGGGCCTGGGAACGGGGTGTGGAGTATCTCAACGGAGCTTTGGGAACTCAGCTTCGAGGAGATTTGATGTTAGTCATAGTAAATAATCCGTCCGTTTCTTCTAATCCGGAACGTTATACCTTAGCCCTGAAAGCTCATTGGCAGGACAAGACAGCTTATGGCGCCGATGCTCTTCCTAAAAATGCAATGGTTGTAGTGTTGGGTACCGACGATGGCAATATCATTTCGTGGAGCCGGGCTTTTACGGCAATGCCTTTAGGAAACGAAAAGATGACTACTGTTCTGCGCGATGGACTAAAAGGTTTGCCGATGGTGCCCGAAAAGATCATCGGACCGATTCAGAGCCGGCGCGATCAAAAGGGCGTGTGGTATCCGCCGGATTCAAACGGGATCATGCTTCCGAGGATTCTGTGGGGCATAGATGACCCGTCGACTAAGTTTATCCGCGTAAGCATGAGCGGTGACGACGGTAAGGGCGGGTTTCTCTATTTGAAAGGAGAGATTCAGCCCACAACCGGTCAAGCTTGGGCGATAGGAATAGTTTCATTCATTTTGTGCATAGGTATTTGGTTATGGGCGGCTAATCATCGCGATACCTCAGAAGGCCCTACTCGTTTTGGCGGCTACCACCGTCGGTGATAGATAAAAAAGAAAAAAAGAGAGAGGGAGGAAGACGATGAAGAAAGGAACGATCGTCGCTTTAGTTGTTGCAGGGGTTGTGCTTTTCGCCGGCTTGTCGCTTTACGGCTATGCCGTCAGTATCATGAACCAGGCTCTTGCCTGGGAAACCGACCTAAATGCGGTTTACCGATCAAATGAGATCGAAGTCACTGCTTACGTCAATACTTTTTACGAGCAGACCGGCTTGGCCGGTCTGAAGAGCGAGAAGATGAATGAGCTCGTTCGTAATGCCATGGAGGGCCGGTACGGCGACAATCCAAAGGAGGGCAACCTTCTTTTCAAGGCCGTTGCCGAAGCCTATCCGAGTACTGATGGCTTGGCGATTTACGACAAGATTCTCCCGACGGTTTCGGCCGGACGCGAGGGGATTCGGAATAAGCAGAACCTACTTATTGAAAAGGCTCAGAAATACGATAATTGGCGCAAGCAGGGAGCGTTCAGGCGCTGGGTTCTGAGCGGTGTTTATCCGAGCCGGGACCTCAAGGTCAAGGTTGGCGGGAGGATGCTGTACGGCGAGGAAGCCCTCGAACATCTTTCCGAGCCGATTACCAATAGCGTAACCGATGAGGCTTTCGAAAAGCATAAGATGGAGCCCCTCAAGGTCAAGTAAGTGTATCAGGAGTCTACGGACTCCTTTTTGTTTTCTGTTAAGACCGGTCCGGATCGTGGTATAATCTATAAATAATCTATGAAGAAAATAACCCGACAACAGAAGATGCTTAAAGTCTTAGACTTTTTGAAACTAAACAGGCTGATGGCTATCGGTACTTCCGATGGCAGGAGATTATGGGGCGCGACCGTCTTTTTCGCTTATGACAGGAACTTAAATCTGATCTTTTATTCAAAAAAAGATACAGTTCATTGCCGGAACATAGAAAAGAATAAAAACGTTTCTGTCGTGATTAATCATGCCTGGAAAGGTCCGGGCGGTTACATCCGGGGACTTCAAATTTCCGGAAAGGCCGGAAGAGTTTCCCAAGAAGATTCCAAGAGGTTTTATCGGTTATATAAGGCGAGATTTAAATGGGCCGATGAGTTTGCCGGCGATCATTTTTTATATGCGGTGAAACCGGATCAGGTTTGGTATATTGATGAAAAATTGTTCGGTCATTTCTATCGGATTAGAATAATTTGAAATACTTTACTCAAACAATTGAGGCGATTCAGACCGTGTTAAGCGACAAGAGATATCTCCTTGGTTTTGTATTCTTTTCTTCGGCTTTTTTTGTTCTTATTTTCCAGATTCAGGTCATCGCCACGCCGGGCAACAGCATCAGTTATCAAGCAGATCTCTTAGGATACAAAGATTGGCTGTTTTTTGCCGCCATTTCGGTTTTGAACGGACTTTTTGTGGCCATGGAGGTTTATATGACTAAATTCAGAAATAAAACGCGGGCAGGGTCATTGGCCGGAACGGCGATAAGCGGAGCAGGGACCCTTTCAGGGATCGTGGCGACGATATTCGCGGCCGCGACGTGCTCTCTATGCGTCTCGGCCATCTTCAGCTTTCTTGGCGCCAATGGGGTTATATTTTTGGTCGAAAACAGGGGGTTAGTCGTCTCTCTATCGCTGATTCTTTTGATTTCGGCTCTTGTTATGACTTCGAGGAGGCTCTATACCGCCTGCGAAACTTGCCGTATTTGATAGATTAATCCCCAGTTATCCGTTGCGAGCGGCCCTCTTTGCCTATATAATAGTAGGGTAAGTTAAAACTCATAAGTTATGATTTTCGGCTATATATTGATCGGTCTGGGAGTGTTTTTTCTCCTGAAGAACGTCGGGGTTATCGATCTTTCGGTCAGTTTTTGGTACATTTTTTACCCGCTGTTCTTTATTTTTTTGGGCCTTTGCTTGGTGCTGGGCATCAGTAAGCTCAAAAAATACTGGAAGCAGGCGGTAAATTTCATTCTCAATAATAAAAATGGCAAATCCGGTCCGGAACGGTAGGGTCTCTAACCCATTTTCGAGTTAGGGATTTTTTATTTTGTAACCCCCCCATGTCTCCCTCTTCAAAAAAACTCAAAATTCTGTTTGTAGCTTCGGAAGCGGCTCCCTTCGCCAAGGTTGGAGGTTTGGGTCAGATTATGTTTTCTCTTCCCAAGGCTCTGAGGGAGATCGGTCATGATGCCCGGGTGATGATTCCCAAGTATGGGTCTATAGATATCGCCCGGAATGATCTTCATCTCGAACTCGAAGGCCTTCAATTGGAGAACGAAGAAAAGGATCCTCACGGGATGCTCGTCTGCAATGTTTTAAGGTACGAGGATGAAAACAAAAATATCACCGCTTATTTCCTTGAAAATATGGAGTATTATGAAAAGCGAGCAAATGTTTACGGATATAATGACGATCCGATCCGATGGGTCCTGCTTTCAAAGGGCGTGCTGGAGTTCATCAGAAATTCGGAGTGGAAGCCAGATGTTATCGTCTCATGCGATTGGCAGGCCGGTTTTTTACCCAACCTCATCCATGCTCAGTACAAAGACGATCCGACCCTCAGGGGCATTACTACGGTCTTTTCAATTCACAATCTTCGTTACCAAGGAATGTTTGATCCGCAATTCGTCAATGAAATGGATTTCGACGCTGGCCAGAAAGATATTCCTCCCATTCCCGATGAGACCATTATGAAACTCAACGGAATGCGCCGCGGGATCATGTATGCCGATGTCATAAACACAGTTTCATCTACTTACGCCAAAGAAATTTTAACCAAAGAATTCGGCGAGTTTTTAGAGGATCTGCTTAATGAGCGTAAAGCAAGGCTTTTCGGAATTTTAAACGGTATAGACACCGAATCTCTTAATCCGGAAAAAGATCCGGACCTTGCTGTTAAATACTCGGCCAAAAGCATAGACAGCAGGCAGAGCAATAAGGTTGTTCTTCAGAAGCAATTCGGAATCAAGGAAGATAAGGATGTTTTTGTTGCCGGAATCGTGTCTCGAATGGATGACCAGAAAGGATTTGATCTTCTGATCCAGATGCTCAATCAGTTTATGGACAACGTAAATTTACAATTAGTGGTGCTTGGAGAGGGTAAGCCGGAGTATCGTATATTTTTTGAAAAAGTCAAAGAACAATACCCCGACAGAGTCGGTGTTCATTTTTCTTTTGATTCTCGCCTGCCTCGTCTAATCTTCGGAGGAGCTGATATTGTTTTAGTGCCTTCCAAATTCGAGCCGTGCGGCCTCGTCCAGCTTGAGGCGATGAGGTACGGCGCGATTCCTGTTGTCCGTAAGGTTGGAGGATTGGCCGATTCGGTTCAGGATTTTAATGCCGAAACAGGCGAAGGGACCGGGTTCGTTTTTGAAAAGTACGACCCCTTTTCGTTGACTATGGCCATGGTTCGGGCCCACGAGATTTTCAAGCAGAAGAGTACTTGGGCCAAAATTATCAAAAACGCTATGAATCAGGACTTTTCCTGGAAAAGATCGGCGGCCGACTATGTAAAACTTTTTGAGATGGCCGTTCGTTTTCATACTGAAAAGCCATGATCTGGGCCAACTTCATCCATATTTACCAGCCCCCGACTCAAAAGGAGGTTTGGATACGAAGGGTAGCCGAAGAGTGCTATCGGAAGATTTTTAAAGGTCTGCTCAATATTCCCGGAGCAAGAATTACCGTTAATATTAATGGTGTTTTGTGCGAGCTGTTGGAAAAATATGGCGGTCAGGATATTCTTGATGATATCCGTGAACTTCTGAAAAGAGACAGAATTGAACTGACCGGTAGCGCTAAATACCATGCCTTCCTTCCTCTTTTACCGGAAAACGAAATTGAGCGTCAGATTTTATTAAATGAAGAGTCGCTGAATAAGTACTTCGGTTTTGGATGGAAAAAAGGCGGATTTTTTAGTCCCGAAATGGCCTATTCGAAAAAAGTTGCGAAATCGGCCAAAAAACTTGGCTATAATTGGATGATCGTAGATGAATTAGCTTTTCCTTCACAAGGCGGTCCTTCCGACCAGGCTTTGTATCAGATAGAGGGCATGCAAGACTTTTATGTTTTTTTCAGGGATCGAAAACTCTCTTTTACTATACTTTCTTCGCAGGTCGGAGCCGGAGTTCTGCCGACCATTTTAAGATATCTCGGGCCGGAACGCCTTAGGGGAAGGAACTACAGCGTTACGGCGATGGACGGAGAAACCTTCGGCCATCATCGGCCGGGTTTGGAAAGTCTTTTGTTCGAAATCCTGTCTTCAAAAGAAGTGGCCCTGGCCGCAATAAGTGATTTAATAAATAAATTTTCAAACAAAGTCATCGTTGACCCGCGCGAATCAAGTTGGGCGACAACCAAGAGAAACCTTAAGGAGAATAATCCATTTGCCAGGTGGAACAGCAAAGACAATATTATTCAGCAGAAACAATGGGAGCTGACCAACCTCGCTATCCGATTAATAGCCGATCATCCCGAAGATTCAGGCGGGAGAGCCGGATTGGATATGGCTCTCCACTCCGACCAATACTGGTGGTCGTCGGCTCAGCCGTGGTGGAGCCTTGAAATGATTGAGCGCGGAGCCTACGAATTTAAAAAAATAATTCTCAATTCTCCGTTCGCTTCCCGCGAGAGCAAACAAAGAGCCGAAGAATTATATCGGGAAATAGTTTTGACTGGTTTCGAATGGCAGCGCACGGGATTAGTGGACGAGATATCCCGCCATGAGAACGAGGAGATTCAGGAAATGATGGAAGTGAGGGAGAGGCTGTACATAACCAAAGAGGAGTATAAGGACATGATTGCCAACCTCAAGAACCAGATTTCCATTGCTCTTAAGGGCGAGGATTATCATCGTGCAGCGATGATCAAGGACAGGATCAGGGAACTTACCGAGGAAATGGAAAAAAGCTGAGGCTATGATATAATTAGATCACTATGGGATTTTTCACCGCTACAAAGCCTCATATTTCAGAGAGAGAATTCAGGGATTTGAACAACGAGCTTTATTCTGAGGGGCATTTTAGCGACCGCGACAGGCAGGAAGTAATGATGTTGTTCCGTCCTTATTTGAAGAATCAGTCCACGCCCGATAAGCCCGGAATCAGTCAGGATGAAATAGGTGCCGTCTTGGAAGAGGTGCGCCGTCCGGAAAATATGAGAGTTCACGGACTTACTCCTGAGAAGATCAATATTCTCGAGGAAAAGACGAAGAAATTTTTAGGAAAAAATTATTAAATAAGCCTATGGAAAACTTAAATAACAATACAATCAATACAACCAACCCCGGACCGTCTGAGCCGAATCCACCGCAATCAAAATCTTTTCTGGATAAGTATTTCTTAGCCATATCGATACTGGTTGCGGCGCTTCTGATCTCCGGATCTATTTTGATTTCTAATTCCAGAGACGGAAGCCCAAGCGAAGGAGCCAAGATTCAGGCCGGAAGCGGCGAGCGGGTCAATGTTTCCGCCGATGACGACCCGTTTTTAGGAAATCCTAAAGCCAAGGTTCGGATCATCGAATTCAGCGATTTCCAGTGCCCGTTCTGCAGGAAGTTCTGGGAAGAGTCTTTTGCCGAGATAAAAAAGGACTATATCGATACGGGAAAGGTTATGATGGTTTTTCGTGATTTTCCGCTGGACTTTCATCCGGCGGCAACACCTTCGGCTCAGGGCGGAGGATGCGCCCAGGAGCAGGGTAAATTCTGGGAATATCATGATAAATTATTCATAGAACAGGGCAAGAAAGGAAGCGGGACAATTACCTATACTTCCGTCGAAATCAAGAAATGGGCGGCCGAAATCGGACTCAACGGCGCCGACTTTGACAAATGTCTCGAATCGGGGAAGTACAAGAGTGAAGTTGAGAAGGATGCCGTCGACGGAGCGGCGGCAGGCGTAACGGGAACTCCCACTACTTTTATCAATGGTATCAAGGTTGTCGGTGCCCAGCCTTATTCGGTCTTTAAGCAAGTGATCGATGCTGAGCTGAAAAAATAGACCCATGGCAAAACTTTCAAACAAAAATCTTCCCCGAGACGTCTTTCTGTACCTGTTGTCTATCATTACCATGGTCGTTAGCGCCGTAAGCTTGGGCGTTCTGCTCTTTCAGTATATAAATATTTATTTCCCGGATCTCATTTCCGATCCTTATTTTTCCAAATCTAATTACTTTAGCGCCATCAGGAGCGCTTTAGCGGCGCTTTTAGTCGTATTTCCGGTATATGTCTGGGCGGCTTGGTTTTTGAAAAAAGACATCTATAATTTCCCCGAAAAGCGAGAGTTGAAGGTGAGAAAATGGCTTTTATATCTGACTTTGTTTGTTGCCGCCCTCGTAATTATCGGAGATTTGGTGGCCCTGATATACAATTTCTTAGAAGGGGAGCTGTCGACGAGATTTATGCTCAAGATTTTAAGCATATTATTCATCGCCGGATCGGTATTCGCGTATTATTTCCACGAATTGAAGGAAAAAGAAAACCAATGGCCATGGGTAAAGTCTTATATCTGGTTCGTACTTTCGGCTGTAATCGTTGCGGCGATTGCCGGTTTTTGGGTAGCCGGTTCGCCCCAGAGCCAGCGCCTTGTTAGATTTGATGAAAGAAGGGTGTCTGATCTCCAGTGGATTCAGGGAGAGATCATAAATTATTGGCAGAGGAAGGAGCAATTACCTGCGAGCATAGATTCGCTGAGGAATGATATTTCGGGTTTTATCCCTCCCCGCGACCCGGAAACGGGAAGCCCGTATGAGTATATGGTCTTGGACCTTCTCAGGTTTCAGCTTTGTGCCGTATTTTCGACATCTGATATAGATCGGAACTCTAAATCTGGAAATGAAAGGTTGACCGTTCCCAAGCCGGTTGCCGCTGAGCTGAATTATAACTGGCAGCATCCCTCGGGAAGACAGTGTTTTGAAAGAGAAATAGACCCCGATTTTTATCCGCCCCTCAATAAAATAACTCCTAAAATATAAATTTCCATGATAAAAAATATCTTTATGTATCTTATCTTGGTTGTGTTTGTCGGGCTTAGCATCTGGTTTTTTATGCAGAAATCAAATAACGTCAAAAACGGAGATATTACTCAAATTGCTTCCGAGACCGCTTCACCTACGGCCATGCCGACGGCTACGGAATTTCCCTGGGTTGAGCTTGAGGGAGGGCTTAAGTATCGGGATGTGGTCGTCGGTTCCGGCGAGAAAGCCGTTTCCGGGTATGCAATTGCCGCCAATTATGAAGGTACTCTCGAAGACGGTACTAAATTCGACAGTTCTTATGACCGGGGACAGCCGTTTGCTTTTATACTCGGAGGGGGGATGGTTATAAAAGGCTGGGATGTTGGCATTGTCGGCATGAAGGTCGGAGGCAAGAGAAAGCTGATAATTCCGCCTGCGATGGCTTATGGCAATAAAGTCCGGGGCCCCATTCCTGCCAATTCTACCCTTTATTTTGACGTCGAACTTGTAGCCGTTCAGGGTCCACAGCCCAAAGAATAGATGTAGGTAGCTATGATTTTGATTCTAAAACCGCCCTTTGCAGGGGCGGCTTTAATTGTGCGGCGGGGCTTAGATGTTCAATAACTTGGCGCAAATGTCGGTTCTTAATGCTATAATAAAACAATGGACAAAGAGCTTAAGTTCCCTGCAGGATTCATGTGGGGAAGCGCTACTTCCGCCCATCAGGTGGAAGGCGGGAACAATAATGACTGGACCGAATGGGAAAAATCGGAGAATCGAATCGAAGCTTTAAGATTGCAGGGATTGGATCCCCAAAATTTTATTTCCGGAAGAGCTTGCGACAGCTATAACAGGTATGAAGAAGATTTCGATATTGCCCGGCAACTAAACCATAATACCCATCGATTTTCCATTGAATGGTCGCGGATCGAACCGGAAGAAGGTCGTTTCGATGACCGGGCTATGGATCATTATTTGGCCGTTATTGAGGCACTCAGGAAGCGGGGGATCGAACCGATAGTAACTTTGTGGCATTTTACCAATCCGATCTGGTTTGCAAGAAAAGGAGGGTTCCTAAATCCTAAAAGTTCGGAGTATTTTTCTCGCTATGCGTGCTATGTGGCTCAAAAATTAGACGGAAAGGCGAGGTGGTTGATCACTTTCAATGAGGCGGGGACGGTTTATGCCGGGTTTGCGTACTTGTTAGGTCTTTGGCCGCCCCAGTACAAGAGCCTATACAAGACGATGAGGGTGATAAAAAACATCAGAAAAGCCCACCGATCAGCCTACAAAGCCATTAAATCAACGTCGCATAATGTAATAATAGGTACAACATCGATGCTGACCTATGTGGTATATGGCCGGAGATTTTATGAGAAGATAATCGGGAGATTATTTAATTATTTGCGTAATTTTTATTTTCTTGATAAAACCGCTCGATTCCATGATTTTATCGGCGTTGATTATTACCATGTTGATCGTATCAGGCGTTTTGGAAATTTTTTGTCTGAGGGATACGAAGTACTGCCTAAACAGCAATTGATGCCGGAAATGGACTGGGAATTTTATCCCCAGGGGCTTTATGACGTCCTCAAAGACCTTAAAAAAAGGTTCAATAAACCAGTTTTGATAGCTGAAAATGGAATAGCCGATTCAACTGATCAGAAACGCTCTAAGTTCATGACGGAGCATCTGTATTGGGTTTGGCGCGCGATTCAGGACGGCGTAGATGTCCGAGGTTATATTTACTGGTCTTTGCTGGATAACTTCGAATGGGCCAAAGGATTCGAGCCGAGATTCGGGCTTGTTGAGATAGGTTATGCGACCTTTAGTAGAAAGATTCGCCCTTCGGCCTTTGAATATGCTAAAATATGTAAGACGAACCAATTGGACATCGGTTAGTTATAAATCCGAAACACGAAATTTGAAATCCGAAACAAAGAGAGAAAATCCGAAATCCTAAATCCGAAACTATTTGGAATTTAGAAAATTAGAATTTAGAGCTTGTTTCGTATTTCGATATTCGAGCTTCGAATTTTATTAATGCTCTGGCTCTATCTCGCACTTCTTGCCTACCTTATCAATGCGGTGGTTTTTGTCATTGATAAGTATCTTTTAGCCGGCCACATACCCAAGTACCATGCTTACGCATTTGGAGTCAGTATTTTAAGCCTTGTCTCGGTCGTGCTGATACCTTTCGGAGTTTCCTGGCACGGCTTGGGGTATTTTCTCATAGCTCTTGCATCCGGCGCCTCGTTTTTTGTGGGGCTGATGTTTCTTTATAAATCGATTAAGGAAAGCGATGTTTCCGTCGCCGCCACCCAAACCGGTACTTTCGGGGCGGTTTTTACTTACCTGCTTTCCGTAATCATCCTTAAAGACAGCCTGCATCTTCTCAATGTTTTTGCCTTCATATTCTTAATATCCGGTATCTTTTTACTTGGCAAGAGCAATCGGCATGTCTTTCTGCCGGCCATTGCCGCCGGAGCCTGCTTCGGTCTTTCATTCGTTCTTCTCAAGCTTTCATTTAATAACGGCGGCTTCGTTAATGGTATGTTCTGGACAAGGATTGGTTTCGTCGGCAGTGCTTTTATGTCTTTGCTTTCAGGTCATGTGCGCAGAGAGGTCTTGTTTGCCTATCAACACGCCCCGAATAGATCCAAGTTCCTGTTTATCTTCAATAAATTTTTAGCTGGAATAGGCTTTACGGTACTCTATTTTGCGATTAAATTAGGCAACGTTTCATTGGTCAACGCTCTCTTGGGTCTTCAATTTATGTTTACATTTCTGTTGGTTTTAGTCTTCGGGAGAAGAATCCCGCATATCAGAGAAAAGATCGATTTTCGCGTTCTTTCAGCCAAGTTAAGCGGGATAACCTTTGTTATTATAGGGTTGCTAATACTCTTCTTGCAGCAGTAAGATAAAATATGGCCAAGATACTTCTGATCATTGTTTTGATCGTTGCGGCGCTGCTATTTTTGTTTTCGATAGATTTCTCCCGATCGGCAGAGTTTACATACGGCATATCTTTCAGCAGATTTCATGCTGATGAACTTGGTTTAGACTGGAAAGAAGTTTACTTGGCCGTTTTGAATGACTTGGGGGTCAAGAATTTCCGATTTTCAGCCCATTGGCCCCTTACCGAACCGCAACCCGGCATCTACAATTTTAAGGAATTAGATTTTCAAATCCAGGAAGCCCAAAAGAAGGGCGCTTCAGTTATTTTAGCCGTCGGCCGCCGTCTTCCCGGCTGGCCTGAATGTCATGAGCCTGAGTGGCTGAAAAATGAACTGTCAAAGATTCAAGATCAGGGTAAAAAAACTGAATTCAAGAGAGAAACACTGCTGCGCTACATAGAAGAAGTCGTAAACAGATACAAGGGTTACGGCAATATTAAATATTGGCAGGTTGAAAATGAGCCGTTCCTGGAATTTTTTAGCCGGACTACTTGCGGCGAACTCGATGAGAATTTGCTTGATGAAGAGATTGAGCTTGTCCGCCGTCTCGACCCGTCAAGGCCTATCCTCCTGACAGATAGCGGAGAGTTTGGCACCTGGGTTGGCGCATACGAAAGGGGCGATATTTTCGGCACAAGCATGTATCTGTATATATGGAACCGGAAAATCGGCCCTTTTAGATATCCTATCGGTCCGGTATTTTTCAGGATTAAACAAAACTTAACTCGATTGATTTACGGAAAAAAACCGGCTATAGTTATTGAGCTTTCGAGCGAACCCTGGCTTTTGCAATCAATTGTCGAAACTCCCGTTGATATACAGCTTCAGCGGATGGGAATTGACAAGTTCAACGAGATGCTGAATTTTTCCGCCCAAACCGGATTCGACACCTTCTATCTCTGGGGTGCGGAATGGTGGTACTGGATGCGGTTTCAAAACCATCCTGAATTTTGGGATCGGGCAGGGGAGCTCTATAAATAAACTGCATTGAACCATTTATCCAAAGATATAACCGCCTGTTTAATTCTATGCGCTAAACTCATCTTTGCCACGGAAGACAAGTTCTTTCGGCGTAAACTATTCGGCAAATTGTCGGATTTTATTTCTGCATTAACCGTCTGGGGCGGCAAAGAAGGTCAGAAATCGGTACTGGCCGCACCCGTCATTGTTAAGATCAAGGGTCTTCTTGAGTTGTTGGAATATTTAGAGCATTCAGCCGGTATCGAAGAAACGATACTGCTTTCAGTCAAGCGCAATCTCATGAATCTCGAACTGAAGTTTCTGAAACTTCAGAAAGAAAGTTCTACTACCGCCGACAAAGAGATTAAAGCTGGTAGCCGTTTCGAAACTTTGACTGCTCCCCAAACTAAGATTGCCAAGCAACACGAGTACAAGCCCAACTCCAATAAAGAAAAAATCCTCGACTTCATTAAGAAGTCCCCCCGGGTAAGGACTAAGGAGATTATCGATCGGTTTAGTCTGATTTCCGACAGAACCGTCAAAAGAAGCTTAGCCGAGTTGATCCGTATCGGACTTGTTCAGAAAAAACTTGAAGATAGGGCGGTTTATTACTATTCCGCCGATATCAATTAATACTCTTCGTAAGTGCATTGCAATACCGCCCCGATTCAATCGGGGCGGTATTGCAAGAGGGTTGTATTATCTATTAATATTTGCTATACCACGTTTGACATAGTCATGAGTCGGATCTTTTTTTAAGTTGTCACATTCCGGCAAATATTAAGTCACTCCCTCCTTTAACTTACTATTTGCTTTACATCTCAGTATAGCTACACAGCTTTTCTGGGGTTATCTTGTGGCAGCTTAAAAATAGACCCGATTTTTAGTTATCAAATTTTTACAATACTAAGCTTGATCGGCCCGATCAAGAGCTACTTAGGGTGACATTTAGTGGTGACATAGTTGTTTTAATTTTGTCACCATGATGTCACCATGTGTTAAGGTGACAAAATGAAAATAAGAACTTGTCACCATAATTTACAGTAACGGCGAGACTTTAAAGTTATTGGGGCTGTGCGAGTACCGGGATTTTACAAACTAAAATGGTGTCATGCCATTAAATTATGTTTAATGGTGCCAATGTGCCACGCAGGTTCCCGTGAGCGATATCGGGCAGTAACGTCACTTAAGTTTTTAAGATGCTTTGCCGAAGACTTTATTTTTAGACTTAAATTTGGAAATACGGTCTTTCGGCGCCCTTCTTTCAGGGCTTTGGGGATTTGGGATAAAAGCCCTGATTTTGAAGGATTTAGGCATTTTGGTCAAAAAACCCCGAATTGTACAGCAGATATCCACAATTTCGCTATTGTTGCTCCTAAAATTACTATATATAATTAGAACTGAAGTGGTATAGGTATCCACTTCGTTGCTTGATGCAATTGCTGTATCTGGCTTAAAATCTATGCTAATTGACTTTCTCACCCCCCTGATATAGCATTAATAGGCTGTTTTTGGCGTTATTAGCGGGGTTGCGGGATTATTGACTATCTGTACTTGCAGGTCATTTCCAGGGAATGCCTACAGATACAGGCAGTCAAAATCCCCACGCCTATCGAGCAATAAGTAAATATATTAGCTCAATAGGCGTGGGGATCGAGGAAAGAACATTTAAAATTAATCGATAGAAAATCAAACTATGATGCGATTGATATTTTAAATTTAATTTTAGATTTTGAATTAGAATCTTGAAGTCGATAAAACCGTTGATTAGGATTTGTAGGTCGAAAATAACAGATCCTATGATTGCTTTAATTAGCGAACGGAATGTACAAGATTCGAGTGCGTTTCGGAAATGTTTTCGAAGCGCGCAAGCCGAGATTAATTGTTAAGTCAGAAAGTTCAGAACTTAATTCGTTATTAAATCCCGTTCTGTCGTTAGTCGATTTATCCCCGAATAAATATCGAGAGATAAAATAACGTCAGTTCGGAAAAATAAAAAAATAAAATGAATAGTTTATCAAAAGGAACTCGAGCCAAGCTCCAAAAAGCTTTCTCGGTTCTTACTGGGGTAACGACAGTATTGTCGTTGTCCGGTGTCGCCTACCTTGCTCCGGTAGCGGCATTAGCAGTAGCCCCGGCAGATTACGGCCTTAAAGAAGGCGATGTAGTCAGCGCCGCCGGATCCGATGATCCGGATGTCTATATAGTTAATGAGATGGGATACAAGAGATTATTCTTGAATCCAGCTATCTTTAACTTCTATGGACACCTCGGAGGATTCGCAGCTGTGAAGAATGTATCTGCGGCAACGCGAGATGCATTTGGCACTTCGGGCTTGTTCCGAAATTGCGAAGCCAACGATCTGAAAGTCTACGGTGTTGAAACCACCGGAGAAGATGTCGGTATGCTTCACTGGGTGAACACCACTGGAGCTCAAGCCGTTGCTGATGATGCGAACTTCTTCAAAAAAGTTTTCTGTATCAACAACAATGAGTTCAATTGGTATTCAAAAGGAGCTGATTATACTTCCGTAAATCAGGTTCCTAATTACTCACGAGGCGGACAGCAGCAACAGGCTGGTCCGATTTCGGTCAGCTTAGCCGCTTCTAACCCAGCTTCTTCTACTTTTGTTGATGTGCAGTCACGAGCCCATCTTGCAAGTTTCATGTTTTCAGGAAGTGGCAATGTCACCAACCTCAAATTAAAGAGAATTGGAGTTTCAGCAGATGCGACATTGGTAAATGTTTATCTGTATGATGGCGGCAAGAGATTAACCGATTCGGCAACAGTTTCTGACGGTGTTATCACCTTCAACGATTCTGCCGGTTTGTTTAATGCAACTGGCGGTAAGGTTGTTGCGGTAATGGCTGATATGCTTGATGGCACTTCTGGTCAGACCGTTGGTGTCCAGGCCACATCAGTAAATGGTGCTGAAGTCAGCGTTTCAGGTAATTTGCATACTATTGCAGACGCCTCGCTTGCTACGGTTTCCGTTTCTACTTCCGTAACTCCGAGTGCGAATTCGGCCCTTGATCCTGCAAATGACGTAAATGGTTGGCAGGATACAGTTACCGTTGGAACTCGCTATGTCTGGCTGAAATCAGTCCAGTTCCGAGTTATTGGTTCTGTATTGCCTGGAGACTTAAGAAACTTCAGACTATCTGTTGATGGTGTTCAAGTTGGTTCAGCAGTTGCTGCAGCCGATGCAAACGGTTACATCGTATTCGATGTTTCCGGAAGCCCGCTTAAACTTGAAACCGGAGGACGTGTCTTCAAGGTTATGTTGGATGTCGTCGGTGGTTCTGGCAGAAACTTCAAACTTTCGCTACGCCAGGCATCAGACATATGGGCAGTTGATTCCCAGTACAATGCAGGTGTTCTTGCTACAGGAACATTCCCGACCGATGCAGGTCAGCAGACTGTAGCTGCCGGTACTCTGACTATCACCAAAAAGACAGATTCGCCTTCTGGTGATATAGTCAAGGATGCTTCCGGAGTCGTCTTAGCCAGGTATGAACTTAAAGCTCAGGGAGAAAGAATGAAAGTCGAAGGCCTTCGAGTCGGGGTTCATTACAATGCTCGATCAGACGCTGCATTAACGCTTCGAAATGGCGCCCTCTTTGCTGATGGTGTCCAGGTTGGCAGTACGGCCGCGTTGTGTGCTTCGGATGATACGTCTTGTAGCGGTTATTCCGCTGGGGCATCAGCTTCATACACTACGTACAACTTAGGTTCATCGTTGATAGTTGAACCTGGTATGCCAAGAGTACTTGAAGTTCGGGCAGACATCTATGACAGCGATGGAACGAACGATGTAACTGCAGACGATACTATCCAGGCAGTTGTTCAGTTCGTCAGCGGTTACAGCAACGTTCAGCGATTAACTTCACTGAACTATATAGACGGTCCTGTTGCCGCAGATCAGACAGGTAACACCTTAACCGTCAAAACAGGTTCCATGTCGGTCGCTAAATACACCGGCTATGCTAATCAGTCGGTCGTTACTCCTAAGAATGGAGTAAAACTCGGCCATTTCACCTTGACAGCCGCTTCATCCGAGGATGTTAATGTTAATACCATTGATATCACTGGTGATTCAGTTATTGGTACTGATTGGAACGAGGCAGATATGACCGATATGTATATAAAGGTATGGAACGATGCTGGTTCAGCGATCTACACATCGCCGACTAAGGCAACTGTTGATGGTAGCGCTTCAAACAGCTATTCTGTTAACTTTACGTTACCGAAGAGCAAGACCTACCAGGTTGAAGTTTGGGGCAATGCTACGAGCACAGATGCTACAGCCCTTGATTCATTCACTCTCAGCTTTGATGTAACTGGTATTACTGCCGGTTCGAGCACTACATCCAATGTATCTCGAACAACCGGTCAGACTATCGCTGTTGCAACAAGCGCATTAACTGTAGCCAAGGGATCCGTCCCAGCCGCTCGGTTAATAAACGGAGGTCAGACAGTAGCTGGCGTGTACAAGTTTACCCTTACACCGTCTTATGATGACTTTATTGTCGATGAGGTTTACATGGGTCTTGCTTCAACAAGCGGCACATGGTTAGCTTCAACAAGCGGTGCAGTAGCTTTGGCCACTTTGAAGGACGGCTCCACAACGTTAGGTTCAGCTGTCGTCAATTCATCAACTGCCTCCATATCGTTCACCGGCTTGAATCTTTCTCTGCCTTCAACAGGCGGAACCAAGACCTTGTCGGTCGATGTTCAGTACTCCTCTGTGGGTGTTGGAGCCAACGATACCGCAGGCAAGGCAACCTTGATATTGGATGGCTTGAAATACCGTGACAGCGCCGGAAGTATCACGACCACCACTCAGGCTAACTTCTCGCATACGACCTATGCCAGCAACGATACCTATGTGGTAAAGGGATACCCGACATTCACGAACGTAGCGTTAGGTACTTCTAAGCTGGTAGCCGGATCACAGACGTTATTCAAGACTACCCTTTCTGCCACTGGCGGTCAGGTTGGTTGGAATAATATTACCTTCACCATAGCTTCAAGCTCTGCCGCAGGTACGTGGTCTAGCCTCCAGTTGTGGGAGAATGGTGTAAACACTGGTGCAACTGCCAGCGCAAGCGGTGGTAACGCCACGATCAACAAGAGAGTTGAGTTTACATTTGCCACTGAACGTGTTGTCTCTGGCGGTTCGAGCGTAACCCTTGAATTAAGGGGTACGGTCGGTGGTACTCTTGTTGCAGGTGAAACTGTAACCACGAACATCACCAATCCGAAGGGTTCGACCGTAACAACGCAGGATGCTACCGTTCAGCAAGCCTCTGGTGCCTCATTTGTCTGGTCAGATCAATCAGCTCCAAGCCATGCCGATACAACGGCTGACTGGTTTACTGATGGTTTGGTCAAGACGATTGCCGAATCTCAGGCCTTAACTTACTAAACCAGTAAGTTAGCTCTAAGGAATTCGCGTAAAGCGTTTCCTTTAAGCCAAAACCCCCGAAAGGGGGTTTTGGCTTATAAACAAGGGGTCGGAGACATTATTTGTTATAATGGTTGTATGATTAAATATTACCTATCTGTCGTTTTTTTGTCAGTTCTCCTTGTTCCGGTCGTTATTTTGTATGCTCAAGAAAGTCCGGTGTTAACCGCTTCTTTGAACACTAATACTCCGCCGGCCAAAATTCTGCCAGCCAGTGCTGTTTATGCCGATGTCGCTCTTATTGATCTTGCTGCTTCCGGCGGGGATATCTATTTGAGCGGTATTTATTTAGCGACGGATGTCCCTATCGGTTTGAGCAATTTTTCAAACATTTATATATATGATGATACGACCAATGCGCTGGTTGCTACATATCCGAGCCAGAGCGAAAATTCAAATTTAGTCGAATTTAATTTCATTACTATCGCTAATGGCTTTTCAAAAACGTACCGTGTCAAAGCAAGTCTTTCTGCCTCAGCGGCCGGTAGTGTCCGTCTTGGTTTCAGCGGATTTAAATATTCGCCTACGATTGCGACCCAGAGCGGTGTTCCTGTCTACGGAAATATCATGACTCTGCCTGGAATTGTTCCAACTCCGACACCGACATCTACTCCGACGCCCACTCCTTCGGCGACGCCATTAACTAAATCGACTCCGGCTTTACTTGGGTTTACTACTTTGGCAGCGGTGGGATTAAGTGAAGGAGATACTGTCAGTGCTGTTAATTCGACCGATCCCGACATATATATTGTAAATAGTTGGGGATACAAAAGACTATTTCTTAATCCAGTCATATTCGGTTTCTATGGCCATTTAGGTGGATTTACTAAGGTTAAGACGATCGTTTCTTCAACTCGCGATGTGCTGGTTACGTCGGGTCTTTTCCGAAACTGCGAGACCGATGATCCGAAAGTTTACGGTGTAGAGGTCATGGGCGAGGATTCGGGAATATTACACTGGATCGATACCTCGGGTGATCAGGCTGTAGCCGATGATCCCGACTTTTTCAAGAAGGTTTTTTGCGTCAATAGTGATGAGTTTAATTGGTATTCAAAGGGCTCGGACTATACTTCCGTTAATCAGGTACCCTCGTATTCTCGATAAATAATTATCCGTGAGCCTGTCCAGGTTCGAGTACACTCTTTAAGTAATCGTGCGTGATTTATCTCCCCCAAGACTTCCCTAAAAGGGGAGTCTTGGCTTCGGGAAGTCTATTACCTCTATGTTTGGAGGTCTCACCTCCAAACATAGAGGTAAGGTATACTATTCAAGAGTTAGGGAACTAAAGTCTGCGTAATTCTTCTCCATGTTGGCGAGCCATTCATTTATGTTTTTGCTATACGATCGCTCATTACCGAATATTTCTAAAGCCAAAACCTTATCGAGTATAGATGGAAAATTTTTATTACCAATGTAATCTAAGTAGCTACTCCACCTATAGTTATTGAGAAAAGATAGTGCTCTGGAAGTGTCTTTTACTTGGTTTTCTCGCCAACTTGGTGCGAGTAGATCTAAAGGGTTCAGGTGTATGTAATTATAGAGGTGCCTTAGGTATCGATTCTCTTGGACCAAAATTGATTTAAATTTTCCTTGGAAGAGTGGGCCAACCCTTTCATTTCTCTGGTTAAAATACATTGTATATCCGGTTCCGACTTTTTGCATGAATCGTGTTATGCCATGATCGGGCCCCTGGCGCACTAATAGGTGGAAGTGATTTGGCATAAGGCAAAATGCCAAAATATCCACCATTCTACTCCTTCTTTTCTCAATGTTTGGAGGTGAGACCTCCAAACATTGAGAGGGCGTGCGGGTTTTCAGTCTAATATTTGAAGGAGGCGTCGGATTACTATCATTGAATTCGTAGAGATCATGCAGAAATCTAAAATAATCTCGATCATCCATGAAGATAGTTCTTTTCTCTACACCCCGGTTGTATATGTGGTAAATCTGGTTATTTAGAAATGGTGGCTGGTTCATTGTTGGAGATCATATCATATCCCATGTTTGGAGGTAAGACCTCCAAACATGGGGGCCTTGCATTTTATCTTTGTTGGGATATAATCTCGGGCATCATGAGTCACCTCAAAGCGTTTATTATCGTAGTCTCTCTTTTGTTTTTCTTTTTAGCTATTTCTCAGGCCTCCGCCTCCGAAATACTCTTTGAAGTAACTAACCCCACCTCGCAGGCTGAATGGAGCACCTTTGCCACCGATTCTCTCAAAATAGCCCAGAAGTACATCCCCGACAGCGACCAGGAGGTCTGTACGGTCAGCCAGATGGTATACAGA
>Ga0209542_10005655_pt1 | contig 24805 bp, 25 predicted proteins | sample RifCSPhighO2_01_FD_184028 | JGI IMG/M metagenome (GOLD analysis project Ga0209542, IMG submission 184028) | Soil microbial communities from Rifle, Colorado - Rifle CSP2_plank highO2_0.1 (SPAdes) (version 2) | ecosystem: Environmental > Terrestrial > Deep subsurface > Rock core/Sediment ...
AAACAGCAAAAGTATTTGTGCGTGGCCAAATGAGTGAGCGCGGTGTCAGTGTAAAGCGACAAGAGTTTGTTAAATAGTCTATTGTAAAAATGGGGAGATTTGAATGTGTGTAAAATATAACTCATGAGTAAAGAAGAGATCTCGAGTGGTACAGTTCATAAACTGCCACCGGATTTGAGAAAAGCACTTACTTCAGACCGAAAGGCTCGAGTTGTCTGGGAAGATATTACCCCTCTTGCACGCAATGAGTGGATCTGCTGGATTGAGTCAGCTAAGAAACTAGAGACGAGGAATCACCGGATCGAGAGAACGCGCACAGAACTTGCAGAAGGAAAGCGCCGACCTTGTTGTTGGGCTGGTTGCATTCATCGTTGAAAAATGAAAGAATTTCTAGTCTTTGGACTAAAGCAGGCTAGAGCCAGTATATTTGCGGGTTCTTTTTTCCTACTCCTATTTCTCTCCAATCATCTTCCCTTATTCGGCTTCTATCGATATGATTTCCTCTTTATTGCGGCTCTACTCATTCAACTCGCTCTTTACCTTACTCATTTAGAAACCAAAGATGAGGTTAAAGTTATCTTCCTGTTCCACCTTATTGGCTTTATGCTTGAACTCTTCAAGACTCACCCAGCAATTGGTTCGTGGGCTTACCCAGAACCTGGTATTTTCAAAATTTATACAGTACCTCTGTATAGCGGGTTTATGTACGCAGCTGTCGGAAGTTATATTAGCCAGGCATGGAAGATATTCAAATTAGAGCTCGTTGGGTACAAGTCTTATCTTCTAAGCGTTCTTCTGTGCATTTTTATTTATCTTAATTTCTTCACCCATCACTTCTTGCCAGATTTCAGATGGATTTTGATCTCGGCTGTTTTTGCTCTTTTCTGGAATGCACGAGTCTACTTCACCGTACAAAGAATAAAGCGGACTATGCCGCTTAATGTCGCATTTGTACTTATTGCCTTCTTTATATGGATTGCAGAGAATATCTCTACATACTATGGTGCTTGGGAATATCCTGATCAGATCCATGTGTGGAATGTAGTAAGCGCGTCCAAGATCACATCGTGGTTTCTAATGGTTATTATCAGCTTTATTATCGTCGCGTATCTGAAGCATTTCAAGAAACAGCATGCGGATGTATAGTGAAGTTATTATTCAAGCATATATTGCCTAATATATCTGTGATCAAAGAATTTATTGAGTACATAAAAGATAATCCAGAAGGATATTGGTTTAAAGCCAGATGGTATGGATGGGGTTGGGTTCCAGCCAAATGGCAAGGCTGGTTGGTCCTTTTGGTATGGCTTATCCTTGTTTTGTTCTTTGCCCTGACACTTGATGAAAATTCACCTCCCCAAGAGATAGCTTTCACTTTTCTTCTCCCAATTATCTTGCTTACAGCCACTCTTATCCGCATCTGTTGGAAAAAGGGAGAAAGACCGCATTGGAACTGGGGTGATCCAAGAAAAAAGTAACGAGGTTGAGCCGATGGAAATATTTAAATCTGTTATAATCCAAATATGAGTACAGAAACAAAAAGGTTATATCGAAGTAATACCAATAAAGTCTTCGCGGGTATCTGCGGTGGGCTAGGGGAGTACTATAATGTCGACCCTGCGCTCTTGCGGCTATTCTGGATGCTCGTGGTCATCTTTAGTGGGGTGGTACCTGGACTTGTCGCATACTTCTTGGCGATTTTTATTATCCCGAAGAAAGTTTAGACGAGACGACGCCGGCCTCTAAGAGGTCGGCGTCGTGGTTAGAGGACTTTCATCCTGCGTGACTTCTCCACCATTGGAGGAAGAGGATTTCTTGTTGATCGCAGCTTCAAGCAGCGCTTCGTACTTCTGTTCCCGCTCTCTTCGTATACGAGCCGACTTGAGCTCTTCTTGCAAGTGCTCTAATCTCCATGCTGAAAAATCCATGCACCCTCCTAGTGTTTGTCTGGAATTATATTTTAAGATATGGTTAATTGAAATGCAACCCCTAAGTTTAGAAAAATCTGGGTTGACACGCTATGAGTGGCAAAAGCTCAAAAAACTCTCCAATCCGAAGAAAATTCAAGACTTCCTCAACTCTCTACCTTTCAATTTTGAAAAAGGAGGAGAAACCCATTCCTCGGTAAGATACGGGCTTAAAAGGAGGCGGGTACATTGTTTCGAAGGAGCTCTCATGGCAGCCGCAGCCATGTGGATACAGGGCTATAAGCCGTTGCTTCTAGACCTTGTTACGGTAGATGCAGACCTTGATCATGTGGTAGCCCTTTTCAAAGAGGACGGATATTGGGGTGCGATTTCGAAAACTAACCATGCTGTCTTGCGTTATCGTGAGCCAATTTATAAGAGCGTACGAGAGCTGGCTCTATCATATTTCCACGAATATTACCTCCCCAATGGCAAGAAAACTTTAAGAAGTTTCTCTAAACCATTTGATCTTTCTAAACTAGGTACAGACTGGATTACGACCGAAGCTAATCTAGCTAATCTCGCGCACATTCTGGACCGCTCACCTCATACTAAAATTCTCTCACCGAAGCAAATAAAAAATCTACGCAAGGTAGATAAGATTGAAATCAAAGCAGGGGACATTGTAGAATATAGGTAATGGACTTCCACCCACTTGTCATACATTATCCGATAGCATTTCTGACAACATACGCGGTCTTCGAACTTCTACGTTCGAGAAAGATCGTAGAATTGCCTTACTGGTTTTATATAAAAGCGGCACTTGTCACCATTGGAGAGATGAGTGCCATAGTAACCTTTACCGCGGCGATGATATCCAACACTCTCTCAGTTGAAAATAGATTGGTAGAAATGTACAAACTCTTTATGCTCTCTGCCGCCATCATCTTCGGTATCATCACTTTGGTTTATATCTATGAATGGCGCAAATCTGAAAAATATGGCTCCATTCCTCAACTTGGAAGCTCAACCTCCAAGTTTATAGTGCTACTCGCTATTTCAGGCTTTTTCTTCATAGTAATTGCTGGTGGATTTTTCGGTGCTACGGTCTACGGTACCCAATTTGACCCATACCTTGCCCCTGTTTTCAAACTCCTAAAGGTTTATTAAAGTGTATCTCTGAGAGACAAACTTTCTCTAAGGCCCAGGAAGACAACGAAAGCTAGGACAAAGAAAGTCTTATCGATCGGAAGAAAGCTTAATGCCACCACCCCGACAGCAACACCACCCATACTTCCAGCTGAGCGAGTCAGCCGAAAAATGCTTAAAAGTCCGGTATCGCGAGAGTCTACATGTTTAAAGAAATAGCTCTCGGTCATAGTCTCGATAAGACTGGCTCCCACTCTTGAAAAAAACAGTACTATTGTCCAGAGAGCAAACTCTTTGCCGATAAAGGGCATAAACAAGAGCGCAATGCTAGTTATAAGGAAACCTATAATCATAAGCTCCTTCTCTCCCATAAAGCGATCTGCCACTTCTCCTGCAGGCCATTCGAGAAAGATAAATGGCAAAAGCATGATAGTGAACATAATGCCAAGTTCGGGCCATTCAAATCCAAGATTCAGGTGAAGATAGATCGGCGCGTACGCGACCATGAAAGCAAAGAAAGATTCGAGCGCCAGCCTGGCCAGAGTTACGTGCCTGATGCCCTTAGCATGCCACCAAGCTCTCCAAGGTAGGGTTAGTGCATGGTGGTAAGGTCGGTGTTCTTTTGGAGCTTTTGATTTGAAGGAGACGATTGAGAGGAGAAGTGGGAGAGCCAAGAGAGATGCGGCAACGAGGTAGATTGGGCGGAAGGCATTTTGGATAGTTGATAGGAAAGACAGCAAGAAGGGTCCGACCGCGATACCCAAACCTATAACCGTCAGGTATATACCGCGAATTCTGCCGGTAATAGTATCGGAAGAAATTTCCTCGAGATAGATGTCTAGGCAGTAAAACACGATAGAAACAAAGCTTGTGTAAACGATAAAAGAGACTGCGATAGTGATAGCCGAAGTATAAACAGCCAAACCAATTGTACTTAAAAGAGTAATAACGAGGGAGGTAAAAAGGAGTAGATGTTTACCGAACTTCCTTACAATTTTTGCAGCAGAAAGAAAGAGCAGAGCATTTCCGATAGCTCCCAATACGAAAAGTATTCCGACAGGACCGGGGGCGAAGAAGTCCGACAGGAGGGAAGAGTTGATATAAAGAATCGTGCCGTAGTGAATGGAGAGGAAAAGCAGGGAAACGAAAATCAATAGAAACTTTCTCATATCATACCCCTAAGATTACCGGTATCACTATCGGCTTCTTGGCTGTACGCTGGAAGAGAAAACGGGAAATGTCTTCGGTTACAGCATTTTTAACATAGTCGAAATTAATCGGATTCGTGCCCACGGAGGTGGATTCGATGGAGCGCTTGATGACATTACGCGCCTCGCTAAGCAATTCCTGTGACTCTCGAAGATAGACGAAGCCTCTGGCAATAATATCCGGAGATTTTCTAAGCCGTCCGGTTCTGGTATTAACTAGGGCAATAATCACAAAGATGCCATCTTCCGCCAACATTTTCCTATCTCTAATAACAACTTCCGAAATATCGCCGATAGAGAGGCCCTCCACCACCATGTCCTCTGAAGGCGCTTTCTCCGGCAATCTTACAAACTTAGAACCCTTGTCTTGAATTTCAATAATACTGCCATTATCTGGGACGATTATATTCTCACGTGGGCAACCAAGTTGTGCGGCCAGTTCGGCATGCATTTTGAGTCGGAAGTGGCTACCGTGAACAGGCATAAAATATTTATAAGGAATCTGTTTGTGTACCCACTCAAGTTCGCCACGTTTGCCGTGGCCAGAAGTGTGCACATCCGAATCAAGGTAAGTAATGATCCTTGAATCGTGACGGAAGAGGTTGTCTTTGAGTTTCTCAACCGCGCGATCGTTACCTGGAATAACCGAGGAAGAAAGGATAATGGTGTCCGAGCGCTGGAGGCGAATAAACTTATGAGTCTTATTTGACATGCGCATAAGTGCAGCAAATTCCTCACCCTGCGCGCCAGTGGCGATCATCATAATTTTATTTGGAGGATATTTCTCAATATCTTCGATCGGCACAATGTGGCTCACATCCACCAAGTTTAGGTGCTTAATAATTTCGACATTGGTCTTCATACTGCGACCTTCTATAACCACTTTTTTGCCATAGCGTTTGGCACTGTTGAGGAATTCCACTATTCTTTCTACTTGTGAAGCGAAAGTGGCAAGGATCACTCGACCAGGTGCCGCTGCTATAATGCCGTCTATATTTTTCAAAATAGAAGCTTCTGAAGGAGAGAACCCGGGCTTGTCTATACCGGTTGAGTCCATGGTGAAGAGGAGCACATTCCTATCCTTAAACATTTTATAATGCTCAATTTCTTTATCGGCCGGGACTCCGTTCTCGTTCTCTACCCGCACGTCGCCGGTATTTACAATATCTCCGTATGGGGTCTCGATGATAACGCCGGTAGAGTCCGGGATGGAGTGAGTTAAGCCGAAGAAACGCACTTTGAGATTGGCTGTGATGGGAATCGATTTATCACTCGTTTCGACAATTTTAATATTTAATGGAGCAAGTTGGGGGAACTCGGCCTGCCGTTTCTGGATTAAGAGCGCGCCGAATTCTCGGGTATAAATTGGCGGATTACCAAGCCGAGTGATGAGGTAGGGGATACCGCCGATATGATCGAGGTGTCCGTGAGTGATCACTATGGCGCGAATGCGATCTTTCCGTTCCTCGAGATACTTGATATTTGGCAAGATGTAATCAACGCCTGGTGTGTCATCGTCAGTAAACTGGATACCAGCATCAACAACGATGATATCTTCGCCAAACTCGATCACGGTCATGTTCTTGCCTATTTCTTCTACTCCACCAAGCGGGATGATGCGAATACTATCTCCAATTGGTGGCACGATGTCGTAAGGTTTTTTTGCTGCCATTGGCGCATTAGACCTTCTTCGGATGCTCTTGTGGCGTAGGCCGGTTGTAAAAGTGTTATTCATTCTGTTATTTTAGATTTTAGCCCCGACGGACTGTCGGGGTCCCGACTCATCCGTCGGGATTAACAAATATTTTCCAAACTTTATCTGTTTCTATATACCAATCTCTTATACCAAGAAATCTATCTTGAGAAACGGTCAGGGATCCGAGGTCAATCGCTTCCATTTTTTTCGGCACCACATAAAGAAAGCCGGGGGTGTAGAGAAAAACTGCTGGCACATCGGTTCGAACTTCTTCGGCAAAAGCTTTGTAATTTTTCTCCATCACTTCCGGATCACTTGCTCGTCTGGCCTCATCTAGAAACTTATCAGCACGACTGTTGGCATAAAGAGCAATATTGAGTCCTGGGTCTGTCCTTTGTGACGAATGCCAGAAAGGATAGAGATCCGCGTCTCTCCCCACCACTTCACCGAAGAGTAGGGTGTCGAAGTTTCTCGGACGGATGACGTTTTGGTTGAGGTCGCCAGTCTCGTGCACAACAATGTCGACCTTCGCGCCGAGCTTCTGCCAAGCTAGAACAAGTTCATTTGCTACGGCCTCAAGTTCTGGCACATCACCGGTAGAGATAGAAAACGACAAAGGCATTGTAGCACTACCAGTCTTTTTTTCCAAGACTCCCGTATCTCCATTAGTTTGCCAGCCTGCTTTTGCTAGAAGTTCTTTGGCTTTCTCCAGCCTCTCTTCAGAGGAAAGGTCGGAGTCTCGGTCGCTTGTCCAAGAATAGATACCAGCTGGCAATGGGCCATCGATAGGAGTACCGTACCCGCCTAAAACATTTTTGACAATTTCTTCCTTAGGACTTGCAAGGTCAAGGGCTTGTCGAACCTCTTTATTCAAAAGTACTTTAGATTGATTCTGATTAAAGAAGATGGCAAAAACACGAGGCAAAGGAGAGGAAATGACTCGCGAACCATTCGCCTTGAGTTCAAGCATCTTTTCTGGTGAGATGCCGCTCAAACTCTCTACCGCGTGTTTGTTATGAGCATCAATTAATGCAGTTTCAGACGGATAGAATCTAAACACCAAGTTTTTTATAAACGGAGCTTTGCTCGAAATATTTTCAACTGAAATTAATCTGTAGAAATTTGGGATACCGCCTGGATTGCGCTCAACCCTCTCCACTTTATACGGCCCGGAACCGATAGGTAGGGTATTAAACTGGCTGAAGGAAAATTCATCATCTGAAACGTTCTTCCAAATATGTTTAGGCAAGATACCGACCGCTAAGTTGTAGATAAATGGAGAATAAGCTTGCTTGAGATTAAATGAGACAGTGTTCTCATCAACCTTAGTAATAGTAACCCCGTCCCAATTACCTCTTCGGGGACTCTTAATAACAGGGTCAATAATCTTCTGGATAGTGAAGATGACATCGTCTGCTGTCACAAGTGTGCCATCGTGGAAATGCGCATCTGGATGGAGGCGAACGGTGTAGGTTAAGTGGTTGTCTGAAATGCTAACTTCTTCGGCCAAGTCATTTTCCGTCTCACCTTCGGGAGTAATACGTACTAGCCCGGAGTAAATGAGTGCGGTGAGATTTTTATCAGCTTCTGAAATAGCGAGAACTGGGTTAATGAAGCGGGGATTCCCAACCACTCCCTCTGTCAGAGTACCGCCTCTAGTTGGAACTTCCACAAGATAGGCATTGTTTACTTGCCACAAAAGGGTGATGCCAGACAAAATAAAAATTGAGGTAAAAAAATAGAAAACCGCTTTCTCAGCGATGGGAAAGGAACGTAAAATTTTACGCATCGAATGTTCCTTTGGCATACTGAAGCGCCTCATTAAAAGCCTTCGTAATTCTTTGTATTTCATTTATGGTGAGCTTGCCCCGCCTGAACTAGGCGGGGCGAGTTGAACTATTGATCTAGCGACCGAGAAGAAGACTGGCAAAAGCTGAGAGGGCAAAAAGAATAGCGACTACTACGGTGGCATTGAAAAGAATTTTCTCAAAACCGCGACGCATAAAGCGTCCACCTGTCGCGCCATCGCTTCCGAAGGCGGAACCAAGACTTCCCTCTGAGCGTTGGAGGAGCACTCCCGCTATGAGAAGAAGACTAAGGACGATCTGAATGTAGGGAAGAATCTGGGCCATTGCCTGTACTAGACCATGCTAGCACGATTTAAACCATATAGGCAAATGTGTTTCATTTGACTTTTAAGAGATTTTTTGCATATAATCTGCGGGCAATATGAAGAAAAAAACTAAAAAAGCCCCTCGACGAAACTCTAGGCAAGCAAAGGTAAAAAGGGTTAAGACAGAAGCCGGTATTAAACCTCTAGCAGATAGGGTGCTCGTCAAACCTTTTACTGAAGAGGAGGTAAAGGGTGAGAAGAATCATTACGGCATCATTATCCCAGACACAGTTTCGAAAGAAAAATCTGCTCAAGGTAAAGTTATGGCTGTCGGAGAAGGGAAGTGGGTAGATGGCAAACTAGTACCGGTGCGAATCAAGGTGGGTGATACAGTTATTTTCTCCAAATATAGTTACGACGAAGTTGAATATAAAGGGGCCGAACTCTATCTTCTTAAAGAAGAGAATGTATTAGCAGTGATTAAGTAGTTCGACAAGCTCACTATAAATAACCATTATGGCCAAACAAATTCTTTTCAACCAAGATGCTCGCGAAGCACTTAAACGTGGTGTGGATAAGGTAGCAAATGCGGTCAAGATTACTATAGGGCCACGTGGCAGAAACGTTGTCTTAGACAAGGGCTATGGTGCGCCCATTATCACTAACGACGGTGTTACTATCGCCAAGGATATTACTCTGAAAGATAAGTTCGAGAACATGGGCGCCGAGATTGTAAAAGAAGTGGCGTCGAAAACTAATGATACTGCGGGTGACGGCACCACAACCTCGGTCATTATCACTCAAGCACTTGTAGAAACTGGTTTTAAGAAATCATTAGTGGGTTCAAGCTCAATGGGTATCCGCCGAGGTATCGAAGAAGCCACTCGCGAGGCTATAGATACACTTAAGAAAATGGCGAAGCCCATTAAAACAGATAATGAGGTCAGACAAGTAGCCACTATTTCTGCTGAGTCAGCAGAGATCGGAGCTATTATTGCCGAGACTATAAAAAAGATTGGTAAAGACGGTGTGGTAACAGTTGAAGAATCTCAATCTTTCGGTGTAGATTCGGAAATTGTTGAGGGTCTTGAGTTTGATAAGGGATACATTTCTCCTTACATGATTACCAATGCTGAACGGATGGAAGCAGAATACCGCGATCCGAGCTTACTGGTGACAGATAAGAAAATTTCGACGATCAAAGATATTTTGCCTCTCTTAGAGAAACTAGCGGCCAGTGGTAAAAAAGACTTAGTGATTATCGCTGACGATGTTGATGGGGAAGCGCTAACGACCTTTGTGGTCAATAAACTCCGTGGCAGTTTCAACGTTCTCGCTATTAAGGCCCCAGGCTACGGGGATAAGAAGAAAGAGATTTTGGCAGATATTGCCGTCACGGTGGGGGCAAAAGTTATTTCGGAAGATCTTGGTATCAAGTTTGAGAATGCAGAACTCGCCATGCTCGGTCGAGCTTCACGAGTAATCTCAACCAAGGACAATACTATTATCGTCGGTGGTAAGGGTAAGAAATCAGAAATAGATGAGAGGGTTGAGAGTCTACGAGCCCAGAGGAAAAACACTATTTCAAAATTTGATAAGGAAAAACTTGATGAACGTATAGGAAAGCTTTCTGGCGGAGTGGCGGTAATAAAAGTTGGCGCTGCCACTGAAACTGAGATGAAGTATCTTAAATTAAAGATTGAAGATGCAGTGAATGCTACGAAAGCAGCTATTAGTGAGGGTATTGTGGTGGGTGGTGGTAGTGCTCTAGCAAAAGTTTCTAAAAAACTTGAAGCCAAATACAAAGAGTCCAAAGAATCTAAGATTGCCTATGAAAATGCTGAGGCTGCTGAATTTGCTGCAGGATTCTTGGCAGTAGTAGAAGCGCTCAAGGAACCTCTTCGCCAAATTGCTAAAAATGCTGGGAAAGAAGACGCTGTGGTACTTGCTGAAGTATTGAAGGGTGAAGCAAATTCTGGTTATGATGCTCTGACTGACACTTTTATAAACGACATGTTTGAAGCAGGTATTATTGATCCTGTAAAAGTTACTAGATGCGCATTAGAAAATGCTACTTCTGCTGTTGCCATTCTCCTCACTACCGAAGTAGCTATTGCTGACGAGCCAGAGCCGAAGCAAGAAAAACACGACCACGGTCCTGGAATGGATTACTAAGAGTGTTATAATAGTGGCATGTCATTAATTTCAATTATTTTAATAGCTGTTGCTGTAGTCGCTTTCTGGATAATGCTTGCTTACAATGGCTTCGTCCGTCTTATTAATAGAGCCAAAGAGGCTTGGGCGGATATCGATGTTCAGCTCAAACGCCGCTACGATCTAATCCCAAACCTCGTTAACACTGTTAAAGGTTATGCCATCCACGAATCTAACGTCTTTGAAAACGTTACTCGCGCAAGATCCGCCGCCATGGGAGCAACTAATATTGAGGAGAAGGGTAAGGCAGAGAACATGCTTTCTAGCGCTCTTAAATCGATCTTTGCCTTGGCTGAAGCTTATCCCGATTTAAAGGCGAATCAAAACTTCTTAGAACTTCAGAAAGAACTAACAGATACTGAAAACAAAATTCAAGCCGCTCGTCGCTTCTACAATACGGTCGTGCGCGATCTTAATACCAGAATAGAATCTTTCCCAAACAATACTATTGCCGGACTTTTCCATTTCGCTACCATGGAATTCTTTGAACTTGAACAGTCCGCTGCCAAAAATCCTGTTGCTGTTAATTTTTAAGCTAGAAGCTAGCAGCTATAAGCTGTATGACTAACCTTTACACTCACCAAGATAGTAATATCTGGAAGACTTGGATATTGATGGGGTTGTTCTTTTCCCTCATCATTGGACTGGGATGGTTTTTCTCCTATTTTTATAACGACGTAGCTATTCTTTATGTCGCAGTATTTATTGCGATCTTTATGAATATATTTTCCTATTGGTTTTCTGACAAAATTGTATTAAGACTTCATAGAGCCAAACCGGTGATACGAGAGGAATACTTTGATCTCTGGAATGCTACCGAAAATCTCTCCATCACTGCTGGCCTACCTATGCCCCGTCTCTATGTCATAGAAGACCAGGCGCCAAATGCCTTTGCTACAGGGCGCGATGCCGAACATGCCGTCGTCTGCGTTACGACCGGTCTAGTAGCAATGCTCGACAAGAATGAACTTGAAGGAGTTATCGCCCACGAACTTTCTCATATTGGAAACCGAGATATGCTTCTCTCCACCGTGGTGGTTGTAATGGCAGGTTTTGTAGCATTACTTTCTGATCTTTTCCTTCGTTCACGGATGTGGGGTGGCAGTCAAAATCGGCATAATAGTGCTGGGCCGCCCTTATTACTAATGGGTATTATCTTCGCAATCTTGACTCCCATAGCCGCTACTCTAATCCGACTGGCAATATCTCGCAAACGCGAATTCCTAGCTGATGCTAGTGGCGCACTTCTAACTCGATATCCAGAAGGATTAGCGAGTGCTTTAAAGAAAATTAGTTCTGCGTCTCTACCAATGTATCGAGCAAACAACGCCACCGCGCATCTCTTTATCGCCAATCCTTTTGGGGCGAAATCTACTTCTGGTCTTCATAAACTTTTTATGACACACCCACCGATAGAAGAAAGGATTCGCGCTTTAACCGAAATGAAAAATGAAAATCAAAGATAAGGAACTTCATAGAATTACCACTACTACCCTTGTATACAAACCGAATTTTACTTACCTTATTACCCGAAGAGCTTTACATAAAAAATCCCACCCTGGTTTATGGACCATTCCAGGTGGGGGATTAACAGTGGATGACTATATAAATACCCCGCAAAGCGAGCATGGTCCAAACCTTTGGTATAACGTACTTGAAAAAACATCCAAAAGAGAAATACAAGAAGAGGTCGGGCTCGAGATAGGGAAACCGGAACTTTTAGTAGACCTCACATTTATTAGACCCGACGGCATTCCAGTAATTTGTTTTAGCTGCTTCACTCCTTACGTTGCTGGAGAAGTGAAAATAGACCAAGATACAGATGGGGACACCATCGATTTCGCTTGGGTTAGTTTGGAAGAAGCGAAGAACTATGATTTGATAGGTGGCGTCTGGGATGAGATAAGGCAGGTTGATGAAATTTTAAAGAAAAGATAAATAACCTAAGAAATTATATATTGAAAAAGTATAAAATACTTGCGATAGCAGGTATTTGGTATAATTAGCGGTATGTCACGTAAAGGAAAGATTCAGAAAAAGATTTTGACTTTATTGCTTGCAGGATTGAGTCTGGGGATGAGTAGGTCGCCCAAACATCACTTCAGAGTTATAAAACAAGTTAGAAAAGAGTGGCAAGAAATAGATAGGAAGTCTTTAGACGCAGCCATTGCCGCTTTATATAAATCAAAGCTAGTCGAACAAAAGAATAATAAGGATGGGACAACCACCTTTGTGCTTTCAGTAGAGGGGAAGAAGGTGGCACTCACTTATAATTTGGAGAATATGACAATCTCAAAACATCATTGGGATAAGAAGTGGAGAATTGTTATCTTTGATATCCCGGAAAAATTAAAGAGGATACGAGAAATTCTGCGTTACCATTTAAAAAGGCTGGGGTTTAAGGAACTGCAACACTCGGTCTTCGTATTACCATTCGAGTGTGGCAACGAGATCGAATATCTTATTGAATTTTATAATATAAGACGCTTTGTCAGATATATTGAAGCACACCATATAGATAATGAGTTAGACCTCAAGCACAAATTCCATCTTTTATAATACCAAGTCTAAATTACTAGCGGTCGCAAGTATTTTATACTTCTGAAAAATTCGATAGATTGTGTTATAAATAGGTTCACAAAGTGGAGGTGTCGGATAGTGGTTTATTCCACCGCCTTGGAAAGGCGGCATACCGCAAGGTATCGAGCGTTCGAATCGCTCCACCTCCGCCAATTTGATTTTATCTAGTTAGCTTCTATACTCAAGGTATGAGTAGGACACTATTGATTGGACTTGTCATCGCGGCCGCTTTTATCGGGTTTTTCTATTGGTCTCAAGTGGCTAGAGCCTCGATTGGCAATTTAAATATTTATGAAGGCACGGTAGATGTGGCGCGAGGCAATGAAACTATTGTAGGCAAGACAGGCAGTGTGATACGCAAAACTGATGTCATTAGAGTGGGATCTGGTTCACGCGTCTCAATTATTTTGAAAGATGGCTCAGTTATTCGTCTCGAAGCAGAGTCCGAAGTGGAGATAATAGGAATTACTTATAATGATAATGAAATAGATGATGCTAGTTTCCGTTTGATTAAGGGTGAAATGTGGTCGAAGGTCAAACCTTTGTCAGAAGACGCAAGTTGGCAAGTTGAGACCCCGACAGCAGTTGCTTCAGTCCGTGGCACAGAATTCAATACTCGTTATATTAATAAATCGAGCGAGTTTAGTATCTATGGTGGCAAAGTTGGGGTAGCTCTTCTCACAAAAAGAGATGCCGAAAAACTTTTACTCCCAGGAAATAAATTTGTCTTAAGAGACGCGGCGTTGGATATCGACTTTGCTAAAGACCCGACAGTGATAAACCAGGACCAGGAGAATGAATGGGCAAGGTTTAATCTTGGTGAAGATGCGAAATTAGAAAATATAAGCTCCGTCTCTGAAAATGCTGATAACATCTCAACTACTACGGAGAAAATGGAAGAGAAACCAACCCCAAAGCCAATAGTTGAAACCAAGGCGGAAAAGAAGCTTAGTTCTTTGTTACTATTTGGAAATAAATCAATTCTTTTGGTAGATAAGGAAACTCAGCTCAAAGTACAAGCAAAGTATTCAGACGGCACGATCGAAGAAACTTCTTTCGAGAAAATAACATGGATTAAGAGTGCTCAACTAGGCAGTATCACTACCCCTGGATATTTCTCAAGTTCGAAAACAGGTTCCGTAACCATTTCGGCCAAAATAGGTGATATAACGTCAAATGAAGTTACAATAGAAGTTAAGAATTCGCTCAAGGTATTGAAGAGAATAGATATTTCTTATGTCCAAAATTCTCTTTCAGAACAAATAGGGAACTACAATGAACCTCGACATCCCACTTTTCAATTCACGGCTGTAGCAGTTTACGAAGATGGTCCGAATGAAAACGTAACCTCACTGTCTAACTGGTCTGTGAGTGGCAGTGCCAGTGGCTCCATAAACTCAAATGGACTTTATACACCTGAGACCAAAGGAGATGCTATGGTCAAGGCAACTTACGGAGGCAAGGAAGCTGTTGCCACCATTTCCATCCCATGAGTTCGAATAGAAAATTTTATCTAGCTGGTTTGGCGCTTGTATTGGTGTTGTTTTTTATAAATTGGACTAACTTAGCACACACTACCGAGTTAAGAGTGCTTGATCTTTTTCGTACAACTCATACACCGCATCCAGATATTATTCTTGTAGCTATTGATAACAAAAGTATTCAAGAAATAGGTAGATGGCCGTGGGACAGAAGTGTTCACGCAGATTTGTTAAACTCACTCAAGTCATATAAGCCGCGTTTAGTAGCCTTCGATATAAATTTTTCAGAAAAGCAGGATGATTTAAATGACTCTGCTTTCGCCTTTAGTATTGAACAATCATCTTTTCCAGTTATTTTATCTATTCAAGCGATATTTACTAAAGGAAATGATGTCCCTCAACTAGTTTTGAAGCCAGTAATTAATGCGAAACACTTTGGCCATGTAAATGTATCGGAAAGTACAGACGGAGTAATTCGTGAGTTTCCTACCACCCTCTCTTTTGGTAACGAAACTTTTTTACCATTAAGTTTTAAAGCGGCTGAGCTTGTAGGAGTGGGGGTTAAGAGTTCGAAAGATTTATTAGTAAACTTTGCTGGTAGGGCAGGATCATTTCAAACTATTTCTTATAGTGATATCTTGAATCGCAAAGTAGATAGTGAAAGTCTTCAAGATAAAATCTTACTAATTGGGGCTACTGCGAGTGATCTTCGTGATTATTTATTTGCACCAGTGTCTGGTGGCATTTTGGCTGGTGTGGAATGGCACGCAAACGTTCTAGATAATATTTTACTCTCACGAGAAATCACTCTAGCTACAAATTATTACCATCTCCTGCTCGGTTTAGTATTGTGGCTCATTATCTTACTTCTCCCATTTTCTAGAAAAACAGATGTTATATCAAAAATATTTGGAGTCACTCTAATTGGTTTACCGATTTTAAGTTTTGTTCTATGGCAGAAGGGGTTAGCCTTTCCATTTTTCGTAAACTTGATTGGACTTATTTTGATATTTGTCGCGAGATCATTCTATAAGTGGTACCAGACCGAGATGGAGAAAAGGAAACTATATAAAACTATTCAGAATAGATTTTCTCCACAAGTAGTTGATGCTATTTTACGCGACCCAAAACTCTTAAAACTTGGTGGCGAGAAGAAGGAGGTGACTGTACTTTTTTCTGATATTCGATCCTTCACTACTATTAGCGAATCTCTTGATCCCGAGACTCTCTCCACTTTTCTCCAAGAATATTTCACTGAGATGGCTGAGGAAGTGCTTTCAACTGATGGAGTGCTTGATAAATTTATAGGAGACGCTGTTATGGCATTTTGGGGAGCACCGATTGAGCAAAGTGATCAGGCTGATAGAGCTGTAGAAGCGGCCTTAGGCATGCTCCGTCGTCTTAAAGTTTTACAGAAAAAGTGGGCGGCCAAAGGCTGGCCACTTATTGATATCGGCATAGGAATTCATTCTGGTGCTGCTACGGTAGGAAACATGGGTTCAGAAAAAAGATTTGACTACACTGTAATTGGTGACACGGTAAATGTCGCCTCGCGTCTCGAAGGATTAAATAAGGAATACAAAACGCATCTTATTATCTCTGAGGCAACACTAGAAAAACTTTCAAAGAAACCGGAAACCCGCTCCTTAGGTGAGGTGGTTGTTAAAGGTAAACATCAAGCAGTTAATATTTTCGCCATAATAGACTAAACCACTACGTAAAATAAATTTACCTCATGTATAATATTCCTACTACATGGGTATCGTTATAATTACCATTCCAGGAGAAGCTAAACGTGCCTTTGCAAACTCTCTTCACCAATTAACAGGTGGAGGGGTTGACCTGGTGGTCATCCAGAAACCGAAACCGAATCACCACTCTCTTTTCCAACGTCTCAAGCGCTTGTATAAATCTGTTGGTCTTCGAGCACTTCCTATAGAAATCGGTTATGCCATTCTTTTGAGACTAAATGAATCAACACGAAGGACCTTGGAATATTTCAGAGAACGTAGTGGAGTAATCTTATCTCTCGAACCAGGGTATATTCCTAAGACTATGGAGATACTTTCTGCTAATAGCGAAGAAGTTTTCAAAACTCTTAGTACTCTATCCCCAGATCTCATAGTTATTTGGGGTAACACTATTATCGAGCCGCGGATTATTAAGACAGCAAAAAGAACCATCAACCTTCACATGGGTCTTTGTCCTTATTACCGTGGCGCTATCGCTAATCAGTATGCAGTTATTGAACGTTACCCGGCACGAATTGGGGCTACTATTCATTACGCAGAAGAGAAGGTTGATGCTGGTGATATTCTGGCAACGATTACTGTTGATACTTCCAAACCACCGCAAGCACTCTTTCGTGAGCTCAACGACAGGGCTGAGGAGCGATATCTTGATATTGCCTCGAGACTTTATACCGGAGAAGACTTGCCCCAGAGACCGCAAGACATATCACAGGGAAAAAATTTTGTACTAAAGAATTGGACTCCGAAGACACGTTACAATCTTGCCAAACAAATTAGAAAATGGGAGGAAGCGGGTATTCTGTTGAGTTAACACCTAGAGGTAACACTAATCTTCCATTCTAAATACTTTTCGTAAGGAATCAATCCATTGAGATATTTGCCTAGATGGATTCGCTCGTAGTTATAGAAGTGAATATACTCCTCGAGTGTTTTCCATGGTCTGGTAGGGTTTAAGTAAAACTCTTGATCGATCACACCGTGAGCTCTCTCAACAGCCCCATCCCATTGAGGAGAAGATTTAGGAATGAAATAGTGAGCAACACCTTTTTCTCCAAGATACTTATGGAAGTCTCCTCTGTTCTCACTTCCGTTATCACTTTGAACACCAAGAATCTTAAAGAGAAAATACCTCTCGGCTTCTAGGAAGGCATTGGTAGTATCTTCTGCCGTCATAGTATCTGTAACAGTAGCAAACTGGATGCCAGTCCAGATATCTATGAAGGTTCTTTGATATCTCCGCCTATTATCCTGCCAGACGTATTTAGCGTCCATTTGCACCACTTCTCCAGCCCCTTTGGGGATCACCGGTTCCTTAAGAGGTGTATACCAAGATAGTTTCTTCTGGGGTCTTCTGATCAACCCCTTTTTCTTATAGAAGCGGTAGATGATAGTGGTGGAAATATCTAAACCGAATCTTCTTTTAACCAAAAACTTCATTTTCTTTGGACCATAGTTGAGACGAAACTTTTCTATTTCAATGAATTCTTTAATCTGTTTCGTTAACTTAAGCTTAGGTTGCTTTTGGGGTGGAACGTGCTTTCTCGAACCATTATCAATCCCACTCCACTTATAGTATGTTTTCCGAGAGATAGCATATAAACCACACACCTCCTTCACACTCTTACCAACCTTATCCACCAAGAAATACCACTTCTGCCTGATCTTCGGTCCGTAAGCCGGTTCGTGTTGTTTTTTCATAGTTAACACCTGTAACCTCTAGCTGTTAAAAGTGCAACCCCATGGTGTTAACTCAACAAATTCTTGACTAAATTTTGATTATAGACTATAATGAGAGTATGTAAGGTTCTCGTTGAGAGGTTACTTGAGGTTCGTCCGAAAGAGAGCGCGAGATGAGATCGGTCCAGCACTTACATAGTTAATATAATGCTGGCACAAAGAATATGACAACAAAGCTATACGTCGGTGGAATTCCTTATTCTACGACAGAAGCAGCTCTTAGTGATTTATTTGCTAAGGCAGGCACTGTCTCCTCTGCATCAATTATTATTGATCGCATGACCGGCAGAAGCAAAGGTTTCGGATTCGTCGAGATGTCAAATGATGATGAAGCTCAAGCAGCTATCAACATGTACAATGGTCAAGACTTCGAAGGAAGAAAGTTGACTGTGAATGTTGCTCGTCCGTTAGAGCCTCGCGCTCCTCGCGATCGTCGACCTATGTAATCTCGTCCGCTTCGGCGGACTAGGCAAAAAGCCCCGCGAGGGGCTTTTTGTTATACTTTATGTATGAAGAACTTATTTTTCCTAATTTTAGGATTGCTAATCATACTCGGTTCTATCTTTTTATTTTTCAAAAAATCTTTAAATGAAGAAAATTTGGTTAAAATTATAAAAATAAATGATGTCAGCATAGAAGTTGAAATTGCCGACACTATAGAAACACGAATGCGCGGCTTGTCGGACAGAGAGTTCATGGCGAACGGGAGAGGTATGTTCTTTATCTTCGATAAACCATCTAGGTACGGTTTTTGGATGAAGGATATGCACTTTGCCATAGATATAGTCTGGATTGATGAAAGATTTCGTGTCATAGATATCGAAAAAAGTGTCTCCCCAGAAACTTTCCCAAAAGTTTTCTATCCAAACGAGGTTGTAAAATATGTCTTAGAACTGGATGCTGGGTTTTCTGACGAACATAGTATTGACATAGGCAAAATGGTGTATTTTGATTGAGAAAAAATGTTGTTATCCACTCGTAGTGGGATAGAAATTTTTGTAAACTACATGGAACAGCAAGAACATGTTCCAACCACCACTACTCTCACTACGTATCACACATCGCGACGGTACCAAGGAACCTTTTAACGCGGACAAAATCAACAGATCTATCGAGCGCGCGGCTGTTGGACTCTTCGATCCCATTTCGAAAGTAATTCAAGTAGCAACAGAGACTCGTTTAACACTTTATGATGGCATTACAACTGAAGAAATGGACCAAGCGACGATCAATGCCGCTATTCAGAATGTAAAAGAGGATCCAGAGTATGACAGAATTGCCACAAGACTGTTACTTAAAACTGTTTATAAAAAAGTTGTCGGAGATTATGATGATGACCCTATAGTTCTGGAGAAAAAACATCGAGAAAATTTTATAACCTATATTGAAACCGGTGTAAGAGAAGGTCGACTCGATAGACGGATGATTGAGAACTTTGATCTCGGAGAAATTTCCAGTGCAATTGATATTTTACGCGATGAACTTTTCTTATATGCAGGACTCTCGGGTCTCTTGGACAGATACGCGATTAAAAATACTAAACAACAGGCAATTGAAACTCCACAATATTTCTTCATGCGTGTTGCTATGGGACTTTCATACAACGAAGACAATCCGACCGAGTGGGCAAAAAAGTTTTATAAAAAAATGTCTCAACTCGATTTTATTGCCGGTGGCTCATGCAATCTTGGTGCTGGCACAACAAGACCCGCACTTTCTAATTGCTACCTTCTTCAAGTCGAAGACGATATGGGACATATCGCTAAATCTGTTTCTGATGTAATGATGCTTTCAAAAAATTCTGGAGGTCTTGGAGTCTCCATGACTAAGCTTCGCGCCTCTGGTTCTCCACTTATCGCGACTGGTGGGGGATTTTCTACTGGCCCAGCTCCATTTGCCAAGATCATGGATACTGCTATAAGAGCAATACAGCGGGGTGGGAAGAAACTTGGAGCACTTTGTTTCTATATGGAACCGTGGCATTTAGACTTCCTTGAATTTATAGACTGGAAGAACAACGCTGGCGATGACTATAACCGCATGCGCACAGCCAATACAGCTTCCTATATTTCTGATGAATTTATGAAGCGGGTTAAGACTAATGAGGACTGGTACATGTTTGATCCTAAGGAAACTCCTGATCTCGTAGAGCTTTATGGTCAGACGTTTTCAAAGCGATATGGTGAATACATAGAGATGGCAAAGAATGGTAAATTGAGAGTTTTCAAGAAAATACCAGCCACAGAACTTTATAGAAAGATGCTTATCTCACTTCAAACCACTTCTCACCCTTGGCTTGTTTGGAAAGATACTATTAATCTCCGGGCTCTCAACAACAACACTGGAACAATTCACATGTCGAATCTCTGCACTGAAATTTGCTTACCGCAAGATAGAGACAACATTGCCGTCTGCAATCTCGCTACTTTAAACTTAGCTCAGCATGTCAATAACAAAGAAGTAAACTGGCAGAAACTGGAAGAGACTGTGCGTACTGTCGTGCGATTCCTCGACAACCTCGTTGACATCAACGTCTTAGTTTTACCAGAGGCAAAAAAATCTGATTCCGAAAATCGCGCTGTCGGTCTCGGCGTCATGGGTGTGGCCGATGTGTTCGAAAAATTAGGTTTAGCATATGACAGCGAGCATGCGTATAACTTCGCCGATATGATTTTCGAATTTGTTTCTTATATGGCAATAGACGAGAGTGCGAATCTCGCTAAGGCGCGTGGGTCGTACAAAAATTTCTCTGGATCCGGATGGTCTAAAGGTATGGTACCCATCGACTCTATAAAAGTTTTGGAGAATAATCGTGGAATAGAATTGAAATTAGACAAAACAAGTCATCATCGTGGACTCAATTGGGACATTTTACGAGAAAAAGTAAAATTTGGTATAAGAAACGCTACTCTTATGGCTGTTGCACCAAACGCCAATATCGGAATTCTTGCTGGTACCGTGCCTGGCATGGACGCGCGCTTCTCTCAAGTATTCTCCCGCAATAAATTTTCTGGGAAATATCTCGATATCAATCATAATTTGGTAAAGGACTTAAAAAACTTAGGGCTTTGGGATGAAGTCAAGGGTCAGATTATTGAAACTAGGGGAGATATCTCCGGTATCACTAGAATTCCGGAACACATCCGAGAGGTTTACAAAACTGCCTTTACCAATTCTCCATATGCATATGTTGAGGTGGCAGCTCGCGCACAGAAATGGTTTGATCAAGCTATCTCAAGAAACATTTATCTTGAAACACGTGACATAGACGAGACTATGAGTATCTACACTGCTGCTTGGGAAAAGGGTCTAAAATCTACTTATTATCTTCATATGAAGCCTAGACACTCCGCCGAACAATCAACAGTAAAAGTGAACAAAGCAGAAGCTATGGGCAAACGTGGTTTCGCCGTTATCTCTAATCTTGAGAGCGCAACTTCTTTCAAAAAACTAATCACTGAACCCGTAGAATCTGGTGAAGCTGTAACCATCACCATTCCAGAACCCGTGGTAGTGGATTCTGAAGTAGTTGCCATACATGAAGAAACCTCACCGTCTAGGGTGATTGAGAAGAATGGTCTCAATATTCATATATCTGACCCTGGAGACTCTTTAATATGCGATAGTTGCCAATAGTATGCTGATAGGAAAACCGTCACCGGAAGACATGAATCTCCACCCCATACGCTATCAATGGGCGTATGATCTCTATAATCAAGCCGTTAGGAATACATGGTTTCCACACGAGATCGCCCTGAAAGAAGACATGCAGGATTGGGAGAAAATGACAGATGACGAACGACATGCTGTTAAATTCTTAATGGCCTTCTTTAATCCGGCAGAACTTATCGTCAACCGTTCTATCGCACTCGGTATTTATCCATATTTAAAATCCCCAGAATGCCATTTGTATCTTGCTAAACAAATGTGGGAAGAGGCTAACCATTGTGTGGCCTTTGAGTATGTACTTGAAACCTTCCCATTCTTCGACAGAGACAAGATCTTCAATCTTCATCTCGATGTGCCTTCTATGCAAGCCAAAGAGAAATACATCAACACCTACATGAAACGTATGACGGAAGATACGCTGGACATTTCTTCAGTCGATGGTAAGAAGGATTTTCTCCGTAACTTAGTTGCCACCAATATTGTCATGGAAGGTATATGGTTCTACTCTGGCTTCATGGTAGCTTTATCCTTCCGTCAGAGAAATATTCTGCGCAATTTCGGCTCAATGGTCACTTGGGTACTTCGAGATGAGTCTCTCCACCTCAAATTCGGCATGAATCTAATACACAACATTCTTGAGGAGAATCCAGAACTCTTGACCGAAGAATTCGCTAAAGAGATACGCGATCTTATTGTCGAAGGTGTCAATCTTGAAACCGCCTATAATAGGGATCTTTTCCCAAACGGCATCCTCGGTTTGAATGCCGAATACGTAAATCAGTACGTTGAATATGTCACCGATAGGAGACTGGAGGAGCTTGGTCTGCCAAAACATTATAATTCAACAAATCCCGCCAAATGGATGGGTACCGCTACCGATGTCTATGAATTGGTCAACTTTTTCGAGACACAAAACACTAGTTATGAAGTAGACGTGCGTGCGCACACCGAGAAACCTAAAACAGCCAAGCTCAAAATTCCGGGGGTATAATAGCTGTGATATAATTTAGAAATGGCAATACGGGTAGCAATAAATGGCGTTGGAAGGATTGGTAGAGCATTTTTTAGAATTGCACACAAAAAGGATGACATTGAAATTGTTGCTTTAAATGATTTGGGAAATATAGACAACATTGCTTATCTTATAAAATATGACACGGTCTATGGTCCATCGGGTTTTGAAGTAAAAGTAGCGAGTGATAAGAAATCTCTAACTGTTGATGGAAAAGAGATTGTTTTTCTTTCTGAAAAAGAGTTAGCTAATCTTCCTTGGAAAGATTTAAAAATCGATGTGGTGGTGGAAGCCACAGGATTCTTCGCCTCATTCGAAAAAGCGAGGGGTCATATCACGAGTGGCGCAAAAAAGGTTGTTATTACGGCCCCCGCTCATGACAATGCCTCTTCAGCCGATGAGGGCACAATACTTATGGGCATCAATTGTGACTCACTTAAAGAAAAAATAGTTACTTCAAACGCATCGTGCACCACCAATGCCGGTAGTCCTGTTTTAGAAATTTTACGAAAAACTATTGGTATTGAAAAGGCGATATTGAATACAGTTCACGGATATACAGCAAGTCAGGGAATTGTTGACGGTCCAAATGCAAAAGATTTCAAAGAGGGTAGGGCGGCTGCTCAAAATATTGTGCCCACATCTTCGGGAAGTGCTATTGCTACTACCAAAGCTATTACCGAACTTGAAGGGAAGTTTGATGGCATGGCTATGCGCGTGCCTATTATGGCCGGTTCTATTGCTGATATAACATTTATCGCTAAGCGTAATACTACAGTAGAAGAGGTGAACGATATTTTAAAGAAAGCAGCATCAGATCCACATTGGGCAAAAATTTTCTCCGTCACAGAAGATCCTATTGTTTCCTCAGATATTATCGGAAGCAAGTTTGCTTCTATTGCAGACCTGAATCTTACTCGTGTTGTAGATGGAAATTTGGTGAAAGTAATGGCTTGGTATGATAATGAGATGGGGTACACCTATTCACTTATGGAGCATGTCCTTAAGACAGCATCATTTTTATGAAAATATTTGTAGGATCAGATCATGCGGGCTTTCAACTTAAAGAACAGCTTATTCCATTTTTGAAAGAGCTTGGCCATGAAGTGCTCGATATGGGCGCACCCGAATACAACGAACAAGATGATTATCCAGACTTTATTATTCCAGTCGCAAAAGAAGTTAGTAAAGATCCTGAGAAGACTAGAGGGATTGTGATTGGTGGTTCAGGGCAAGGAGAAGCGATGGTAGCAAACCGATTTAAAAATATCCGAGCTGCCGTATGGTACGGAGGCAGTCGCGAGCCGTTGAGGCTCTCTCGCGAACACAATAATGCGAACGTCCTCTCGATAGGAGCAAGGCTTGTAGGAGAAGATGGGGTGTTTGAAGCAGTTAGAATGTGGTTAGAAACAGGCTTTAGTGGCGATCCTAGACACAAGAGACGTTTAGCTAAAATAGAAAGTATTCATGAGTGAAATCATACCAGCTATACTTGCCACCTCCCCAACTGATCTAGATTCGAAACTTGCCCAAATACCAGAAGAGGTAAAGTTTGTCCATATTGATGTACTTGAACAAGACTTCTGGACAGATATTAATATCAGATTCGAGGCGCATCTTATGGTCCAACTTCCAGAAGAAGTTATGGAGCGTTGGGCAGAAAGGGGAGCGAAAAGAATTATCGTTCATAGATTGAACGAGGTTACGAAAGGATTTAGAGGTAGAGTTGAGATCGGTTTAGGTGTGGAGCTTAATGTCCCGATAGAAGAAATATTTCCTCTCATTCCTGAAGTTGATTTCATCCACCTCATGAGTATCGCTGAAATAGGCGGACAAGGTCGACCGATGGATGTCTCAATCTTTGATAGAATAAGGAAAGTAAAAGAAAAATTTCCGCAAGTAATTATAAGTGTTGATGGTGGAATAAAAGTTACAAATTACCAAGCACTTATAGATGCTGGGGCGGACAGGTTAGCTATTGGTTCAGATTTTAAAAACTTATGGAACTCACTGACGAAAAAATAATCGAGCTTAAGGAAAAGGCGAATAATATACGTATCTCGCTTATTGAAGCCCTAATTCTCGCCGGCTCCGGACACACTGCTGGACCATTAGACATGGCCGATATCTTCACCGTTCTTTTCTTCCACACCCTGAAACACAATCCGGAGAAACCAGATTGGCCTCTGCGAGATAGATTAGTGCTTTCCAATGGGCACATCTGTCCAGTGCTTTACTCAACCATGGCTCACGCTGGCTACTTCCCAATTGAAGAACTAAAGACTCTT
>Ga0209542_10005656_pt1 | contig 24803 bp, 18 predicted proteins | sample RifCSPhighO2_01_FD_184028 | JGI IMG/M metagenome (GOLD analysis project Ga0209542, IMG submission 184028) | Soil microbial communities from Rifle, Colorado - Rifle CSP2_plank highO2_0.1 (SPAdes) (version 2) | ecosystem: Environmental > Terrestrial > Deep subsurface > Rock core/Sediment ...
AATTATTCATAAAAGATATTTTACCTATTGACGACGGCCGTCAGATATAGGTATAGTGTATTTATGGAAAAAAAATTTAAGAAGGGAGAAATTGCAAAGATAATTTTGGCAACACTAGGAATTGGTGCGCTTTTAGGAGGGACGGTATTGATAACGCCTAATTTCCCCATAGTTTTAGGAGCATTTATTAAGTTAATTGAAGAAATCAAAGGTATTAAACTACCAAAAACTAAGGTAAAACGGACCTTACAACAATTGGAAAAAAGAAAGATTTTAAATTTGGAAATAAAAAGCAATGAAGTTTATGTTGAAGTTGAAGACCTATGGAATATAGAAATTGTTAAGTACTCCATTCAGAGTTTTCTTGAATTAAAACAAAAATCTAAATGGCAAGGTAAGTGGTTTTTAGCAATATTTGACGTGCCAGAAGTGGAGAGAAATAAACGATATTATCTGAGAAATTTTTTAAAGGAAATCGGTTTTTATCAATATCAACAAAGCGTTTATGTCTTTCCGTATGAGTGTGAAAGGGAAGTAATTTTAATAAAAAAGATTATTGAAGGTGGTAAATATTTAAGCTACATTGTTGCAGAAAAAATAGAGCACGAAAATAAATTAAAAACTTATTTTCATTTACCTATTTGAAACGGCCGGAACGAATAGGTTAAGAAGATATAAGTTGATTAATTTATTTGATAAAAATTTTTGAACTTTTTATATGTTTCACGTTATACGTTTTATATTCCATACACTATACTTAATTCTTGATAATATATACTAAGTACTTATGGCTTTAATAATCGTAGAATCGCCTACAAAAGCTCGCACATTCAACAGACTTTTAAAGGACCAAGATTATTTTGTATATGCCACAGTCGGTCACTTTCGAGATTTGCCTAGCAAAACTATTGCGGTTAATTACGCCAAAAGCTTCAAACCCGAATACGTCGTAATTCCTAAAAAAAGAAATGTAACTGATAAATTAATAGAACTTATGAAAAATAATTCAGAAATTATACTAGCCACAGACCTTGACAGAGAAGGAGAAGCTATAGCTTACCACGCCGCATATATCTTAGGGTTCATAAAAGAAAACTGGCCAGATATAGAAGTAAAAGAATCAGAAGGGAAAACTCTTAAAAGAATAGTATTTCATGAAATTACTCTTAAAGAAATTGAAAACGCACTAAAGAACCCGACAAAGCTTCGTATCGACCTTGTAAAAGCACAACAAGCACGTAGAATTCTTGACAGAATAGTCGGTTACGAAATTTCACCAATCCTCTGGAAAAAAACAAAAAAATTCTGGCTCTCTGCAGGCCGAGTACAAACAGTTGCTTTACGAATTATTGTAGAGCGAGAAAAAGAAATAAAAAAATTTAAGACAGAAAAGTATTTTCAAATTATTGGATTGTTCAAAAGTGAAAAGATAGAATTTTCAGCAAAATTAATCAAAATTTATGGAAAAAGTATAGAAATCAAGCAAAAGATTAAGCTTTTCACAGGAGAATATGAATTCAGCAAAACGAATATTGACTCGAAAAATATCTCATCCATCCAAAAACAAATTAAAACTAGTTCGTATACTATCGAAAAAATAGAGGAAACTGAAATCAACAAATTTCCACCTCCTCCATATACCACCTCGTTACTACAACAAGACGCTTTTTATAAGTTTCGTTTTCCATCTAAATTCACAATGAGACTTGCTCAAAATCTATACGAAAAGGGGCTTATCACTTATCATCGTACGGATTCGTTTAATCTTTCATCGAGTTTTGTTTTTGGAGCAAAGGAATATATAGAAAAAAAATATGGGAAGGAATATACACCGGACAAACCAAGAGGTTTCCGTACCAAAACAAAGGGAGCTCAAGAAGCTCACGAAGCAATTAGACCCACCTATCTAAATGGTTTAGAGAAAATAAAAAGTATCAAAGGACTTACTTCAAATCACAAGAAGCTTTACCAAGCTATTTTTTACAGAGCAATAGCTACACAAATGAAAGAGGCAACTGCCAAAATTACAAAATTCTATATTAATGGTGACAAAGGATATGATTTTTTATCCGAAAACCAGTATATTATATTTGACGGATTCTTAAAACTATTGAATCCAAAATTTGTCGAACGAAATAAGATTCAAATAAATATTAGAAAAGATGATAATGTCGACCTTAAAGATTTAACAACCGAGGAAAAAGATACAAATCACCCACCAAGGTATACTGAAGGCTCTCTAATTAGAGTGATGGAAGAGCAGGGTATAGGAAGACCTTCAACTTATGCTCCTATTATTTCACTTATACAAACTAGAGGTTATGTCGGCAAAGAAAGTGGATATCTTGTCCCAGCAGCACTTGGAATAGGTGTCTGCGATTATTTAACGTCTCAATTTAATTCTATATTTGAAATCGATTACACTGCGCAAATGGAGCAAGAACTTGATAAAATAGCAACTGGTGACAGTGAAATCATAAAAGTTTTAAAAGATTTTTATGACCCATTTAGATTAGAGCTCGAAAAAGCTAAAAACGACAAAGAAAAACTCGAAATAGATGAAAGATCTGATAAAAACTGTCCAAAATGCGGAAAGCCTCTCAATATAAGGTTTTCCAAATTCGGAAAGTTTCTAGCGTGTTCAGGTTATCCAAAATGTAAATATACAGAATCAATCAAAAATTATGTTAAAAATAAAAAATGTGCTATTTGTGGTGGAGGAGTCGTCACAAAATACTCTAAAAAAGGTTTAAGATTTTTTGGATGTGAAAATTTTCCAACATGCAAATATACAGAATTTAGTTTTATAAAATTAATAAATGCTTAAATATATTTTTGTTTCCGGTGGAGTTATTTCGGGAATTGGAAAAGGAACAACTGTTGCATCTATTGCTCTTTTACTCAAATCTGCGGGGTATCGAATAACCCCTCTAAAGTTCGAGAACTATTTAAACATTGACGCAGGTACTATTAATCCTATTGAACATGGCGATCCTTTTTTATGCGAAGACGGTACAGAAGCAGATATGGATATTGGAACCTACGAAAAATATCTAGATCAAGAGATGAAAAGAATCAATTTTGTGACAATGGGACAGATTTATAAAGAAGTTATAGACAGAGAACGGAGATTTGAATATAATGGAGAAGATGTCGAAGCCATACCACATATCACTAATGAAATCATAAGCCGAATCAACAAAGCAGCGAAAAAAACAAATTCAGAAATCATAATCATAGAGCTTGGAGGAACCGCAGGTGAATATCAAAATGTATTTTATTATGAGGCTTCGAGAATTTTAGCTCTAAAAAACCCAAAAGACGTGATACACATTCATGTAAGCTATATTCCAACGCCTGCACACTTAGGGGAACCAAAAACTAAACCTACTCAATTGTCCGTAAGAACTTTAAACGCGTTAGGAATACAACCTGATATGATTATTGCAAGATCCGAGAGGCCTCTTGATAAAAGAAGAAAAGACAGACTCGCCTTGTTTTGTAATCTAAATACAGCAGAAGTGATATCCAATCATAATGTTGAATCAGTTTACGAAATTCCGTTAGTCTTAAACGAGCAGAATGTAAGCAAATTAATACAAAACAAACTTTCCCTAAAATTCAAGAAACCTCATCTTGCATCTTGGACTAAATTAGTAGAAAAAATTAAGTCCAAAAAGCAAAATAAAATAAATATAGCTATTATAGGTAAGTATTTTGGAACCGGTGAGTATCAGCTTAAAGATTCTTATGCAGCTTTATTTGACGCAATTGATCACGCATCTTGGTATAACAACTATGAAGTTAAGACACACTGGATTGACGCCGAAGATGTAGAAAAGAAGGGTGTTTCAATAATAGGTAGCCCTGACGGAATAATAGTTCCTATAGGTTGGGGAGAGCGAGGTTCAGAAGGAATGACAAAAACCGCAGGTTATGCAAGAGATAAAAAGATTCCTTATCTTGGTTTATGCTATGGAATGCAACATGCTGTAATTTCCTTTGCAAGAGATATTTTAAATTTAAAAGACGCTGACACAACAGAAAATAAACCTAAAACAAAGGATCCAGTAATACATCTTATTCCGACACAGCACAAACATATGAAAAAAAGGGCGTATGGAGGAACTATGCGACTTGGAGGTTGGAAAGCTAAGATATTTAAAAATACCCAATCATACTCAATCTATGAAAAATATAAAGCATTTGTGGATAAAGAAAAAAGTATTACTTCAGAAAGACACAGACACCGATATGAGTTCAATAACAAATATTTAAAAGCTTTTAAAAAATCGGGAATGGTAATCAGCGCAGTATCATTAGCTGAAGGCTTGGTGGAAATTATAGAACTTCCAAAAAGTAAACATCCTTTTTACCTAGGGACTCAAGGACACCCCGAATACAAAAGCAAGCCAATGGAACCTCACCCAATTTTTATTGAATTTATTAAATCCTGTTTAAAAAGTTCTCATTAAGTTGATATAATAGGAAATATGGCACGATCGTTTAAATATAAAGAAAAAATATTTTCAGTGGGGGATACTATAAATGTTGAATACAGAATTAAAGAAGGCGGAAAAGAGCGAAAACAAAAATTTACAGGAATACTTCTTTCAATAAAAGGTGAATCAGAACTAAATAGAATGATAACTGTAAGAAAAATTTCAAAAGCTGGTATTGGAGTTGAAAAAATAATTCCACTATCTTCTCCTAATGTTCTAGATATAAAAACAGTAAAAGAAACGAGCTCTAAGAAATCAAAAATTTACTATATAAGAAATCTATCCCAACAAGCAGTTAGAGCAAAAATATATAGCAAAAAATGAAGTTTGCGAATAACAAAACAGGTATCTTAGGTGAGCAAATTGCTGCTAAATTTCTTCTAAAAAACGGTTATTCGATAGTTGAAAAAAATTTCAAAGTAAATTTTGGCGAAATAGATATAATAGCCTATAAAAATGACATTATTCATTTTGTAGAAGTTAAAGCTCGATATTCCCCCTTAAAGGTTATGCCGTACGAACAAGTAAATCAAAGGAAAATTAATAAATTAATTAAACTATCTTCTATTTATACTAAATATAAAAAACTAAACAATTATAAGCAATCTATAGACGTTATTTCGATAATTTTTAACAATAAAACAAATGATTACGAGTTGAAGATGTTCGAGAATGTTATAAATTGATTTAGTTTTGAAAGGGGGTGAAAAATATGTTAATTGATACAGTCAACAGTATCCTTCAGCCTTTCTGGAAGAGCTTTGTAGGATTTTTACCTGATCTATTTGGAGGATTATTAATTCTAATAATCGGACTTATAGTCGCAAATCTATTAAAAGGAATCCTGCTATCTGTTTTCGGCTTTTTAAAGTTCGAAAAAGTTTTTCAACAAGCAAAAGGAGTTGATAAAGGCGAAATCAGATTATGGGAGGAAATAATTGCCGAAATAGTAAGATGGACAGTAGTAATACTCTTCCTTATTCCAACTTTACAGGTTTGGGGTTTGACTGAAGCAACAACAGTCTTAAACGAAATATTGTTTTATATACCTAATGTGATAATTGCTGTGGTAATCGGATTTGTAGGTCTTGTTGCTTCTAACTTGGTAGCTAACCTCGTTAGAAGAACAGTTAAGACTCTTGGTTCTACCACTGCTAATACATTAGCAGTATTTACTAAGTCTGTAATTGTTTTCTTTACAGTTTTAGTAGTGCTTAGTCAGCTCGGAGTTGCACAAGATATTGTCAGAATCTTGTTTACAGGCATAATTGGTATGCTTGCATTAGCAGGAGGATTGGCATTTGGTTTAGGAGGGAAGGAGATCGCTAGAGATTTACTAGCAGACCTTACAAAAAAGATTAAATAAGAAGAGGCTTAGAATGATATAATAACTATATTTGCTATAGGCGCGTTCGTCTAGTGGCCTAGGACGCCACCCTTTCAAGGTGGAGATCGCCAGTTCGAATCTGGTACGCGCCACATTAGAAACTGTTTCCGATTTAAAATCGGAATTACAGTTTCTTATGTCCGCCATAATTCGCTCTTTGAGACGGCAGAGCGAATAGCGTAGCATTTCTTAGTTTTAGTCTCAAAGTAAGAATAGGCGGACAAGGATAACTATTTGTTAACGAGTTTTACTTCTTCTTAAGTCCCTTACGTAGCAAGGGGACTGTATGGTAGCTTGCGAGGTGGGATTGATTTGTATATTTTATGTTCTACGTTCCTAGTTTCAAGAAAGCAGAAAAATCAAGTTTTAGCTTTAAAATTGTGGATTATAATCCGTAGACAAAACTGGCAAATTGATATATCATGTTTTTTATGATTACTGATAGGGATATAAAAAAAATTAAAAAAGAACTTGTAAAAGATTTTATTACTAAAAAGGAGTTTCTTCAATTCACAAATGAAAATAACAACTTTAAATTAGGGGTAAATAAAAGATTTGAGTTGTTAGAGTACAGAGTAGCGCAGCTTACTAAAGAATTCAAAGAATTTAGAGATGAAATGAGAGAGTTTAGAGAACAGACCTACAAGAGTCTTGACTGGCTCGTTGGAGCGTTCAAAAAGTTTGACGAGGAACATACAATATTATCTACCAGATACTCTACAATAAATAAGACTATTGATAACCACGAAAATAGAATAACTTCGCTTGAAAAAAGCAACTAATATTGACCACCTCTGAAGAGAGTTTAGAGAAAATTAATTCGCTTCTTAAAAAGAAACCTATCGGTGTATCGATATATCAATAAAAATAATCTACTATGACCGTGTATGGCGCGGTGTAAAATATTCCGCACAAACGTGAGATGTCTAATTAATTAATTAATTAGACATGATGCATCTATAGATGATTACAATATAAAACAACCTCTGGGGTGGGGCTGAGCGATAAGGCGCTCTAGGTGGGATTTTCAAGTGCGTTTTTGATTTATGTACATTTTCACAAAGGATAGTCTTCTTTTATATGATTTACATCCTCGGCCAAGTAGCGCCTGTATCTAATGTTTGAACATTAGGTACACCATACAATCGATTATTCGATTGTACAAAACTAAGATAGCAAATCGTCAAATGTATAATTTGCTAGTAAATTATACATAGATTATTTACAACATCTGGGGTTGCGCGGGGCATAAAGACAATCTAAGATTGATTGACAATTAGATGGTTAATGGGTTAATTTTAAGACTAAGGTTAATTCTCCCTTAAATTTCTTAGCCATCAATTCTTTTGGTTTACCGCGAATTACTTCCTCAAACTTCTTTGTCATCTCACGGCATATACATATATCCGCATCAGGAATCAACTCATCCATTATTTTCAAACTATCGATGTATCGATACATCGATAAATATGCTACGAATATATTTGATGGTGTAACCTCTGATATTTTTTGAATTTTTTTAATTAATTTCCTAAGTTCATTATTCTTCTTTGGCAAAAAGCCTAAAAACATAAAATTACCTGTATTAAATCCCGATAAAATAAGAGCGCTTATAACAGCTGATGGGCCCGGAATAACTGTAAATTTTATGTTAAGTTTAATTACCTCCTTTAAAAGAATAGAGCCGGGGTCTGAAATTACAGGCATCCCGGATTCAGATATTAAGGAAACTATCTTACCGTTTTCTAAATCCTTAATGACATCAAACGATTTTTTGTATTCAACTTCCTTGTAAAATGATCTGACAATCTGATTATCCCTTATTTTAAAATCAAAACGCTTTTTAATTGCCTCCAAAAGTTTAAAGGCAGACCTTGTATCCTCTGCAAGAATAATTTCTGAATCAGCCAAAGTTTTTGCCTGTCTAATTGACAAATCGTCAAGGTTTCCAATTGGAGTTGCTACTATATAAAGCATTATTTGTCTTTGTTATTTATTTTTGATTTTAATAATTTATTAATGATAAAAAATCCTCCAATAAGGAGAACTGAAAAAGCAATCGTTGCAAGCTCTAAGTAATTTGTTAGAAATTCTTTTATTTGGACACCAAAGAAAAATATTAAAGTTCCCACCGTTAAAAATCTGCTTCCTCTTCCGATCAATGAAGCAATTACAAACCTTGTAAATTTAAGGTCAAACAAACCTGCAGAAATTGTAAAAAGTTTATAAGGAATCGGTGTTAGTCCAGCAATAATAATCGCCCAAACATCATATTGGTTGTAATAGAGTTTAACTTTATATAATTTTTCCTCGCTTATAAATTTATTTACAAGAGGTTTTCCACCTTTTAAACCAATAAAATAACCAAACATTCCACCAATGACAGAAGATATCGTTGTAATAATTCCGTAGAATATTGCAAATGCTGGGTTAATGAGTGCAAGCGGAATCATAATAACATCAGGAGGTATTGGAAAAAAAGAGGATTCAGCAAAAGCAATAATTGCAAGGCCGATAAGGGGAAAATTAGTGCTCAAAATATAATCTGTAAAGCCAGAAATCAATTCAGACATTTCATTAGTATACATTAAACAAATTAACCTAATTAACCTAATTATTCTAATTAGCCTAATAAAGATACAATAACCAATCTTCCAAGAAACAGACAATATCCAATGTTCAATATACAATTACCAAACAGTTTAATTTATTGGTAATTGGTCCTTGGTAATTGTTTGGAATACTTGAGTGATTGTTTATTGGTTATTTAACTTTGCTTCTACACCTGATACAATGATAGGTTGCTATGTTTAAATTAAAATCAACTTTTAAGCCCAAAGGCGATCAGCCAGAGGCAATAAACAAACTTGTTAAGGGAATTCAAAAAGGATACGAAGACCAAGTTCTTTTAGGCGTAACAGGTTCTGGTAAAACCTTTACAATCGCAAATATTATACAAAAAACACAAAAACCAGCATTAATAATATCACATAACAAAACTCTTGCAGGTCAGCTTTATCAGGAGTTTAGAGATTTTTTTCCTGAAAATGCTGTTTCTTATTTTGTATCTTACTACGATTACTATCAACCTGAAGCATACATCCCCCAGACAGATACTTATATAGAAAAAGAATCTGACATTAATGAACTCATAAATAAACTACGTCTTCAAAGCACAGCAAATATTATGTCTCGCAAAGACGTGATTGTAGTGGCGTCTGTTTCTTGTATTTATAATATCGGCTCTCCAAGAGAATATGCTAACTTCACTTATAACTTAAAAGTCGGCGATCAAATCGTGCGAGATACGTTAATAAGAAAACTCGTAGACTTGCAATATTTAAAGTCCGAGTTCGAATTTAAACGTGGAACTTTCAGAGTAAGAGGTAATAATATAGATTTATACCCAAGCTCTGAAGATTACGGTTTGAAATTAATCTTCGAAAATGACGTTTTAACCAAAATCAAATGGTTCAATCCAATAGACGGCAAAGAATTAAAACAATTTAAAAAAGATAATGCGGTAACAATATTTCCAGCAAAACATTATCTTATCGACAAAGATAAAATTGAAAGCGTAGAAGGCCAGATTAGAGGGGATTTAATAAATGAACACTCCCAATTACTCAAAATGGGTAAAGATTTGGAAGCAAATAGATTACTCCGGAGAGTGAACTACGATCTTGAAATGATTAAAGAGATAGGTTATGTAAATGGAATTGAAAATTATTCTAGATATTTTGACGGCAGAAGCGCTGGTGACCCTCCATTTAGTCTAATTGATTACTTTAAAGATTCATACAAAGATGACTTTATGGTATTTGTTGATGAATCGCATATGACAATTCCTCAAATAAGAGGTATGTACAATGGAGATTTTGCAAGAAAAAAAACTCTTATCGACTTTGGTTTTAGATTAAAAGCTGCTTTTGATAATAGACCCCTTAAATTTGAGGAATTCGAAAAATCTGTTAAATATACTGTATATGTGTCAGCAACTCCTAATGATTGGGAAATACTAAAATCTAAGAATCGAGTTGTTGAGCAATTAATCAGACCAACTGGTATTCTTGACCCTAAAATAATTGTTAAAAGAGCAGAATCAGAAATTGAGGATATTGTTAAAGAAGTAAAAAAACGAGTTAAGAAAAAACAGCGCATACTTATAACAACTTTAACCAAAAAGACAGCAGAAGACCTTACTGATTATTTTAAAGACAAGAATATTAAGACAACATACCTACATTCTGATATTGATACCCTTGAAAGATCAGACATTCTTGATAACCTACGCAATAATAAATTTGACGTATTAATAGGGGTTAATTTACTTCGGGAAGGTCTAGATTTGCCGGAAGTCGCATTGGTTGCGATACTTGATGCCGATAAAGAAGGGTTTCTTCGCTCAAAAACTGCTCTGATACAAACAATGGGTAGAGCTGCAAGAAATATAGAAGGAGAAGTTATTATCTATGCAGATAGTATAACAAAATCAATCAGAGAAGCTGTAGGTGAAATTGAAAGACGAAGAAAAATACAAGAAGTTTATAATAAAGTTCATAATATAACTCCAAAAACTATCTACAAACCAATCAGGGAGAAAATAGTACAAAAGGATGAATATTCATCTCTCTATGATATTCCAGAAAAAGGCATAGTTGAAAACTATCTAAGTTCAATAAAACCATCTGCGTTAACCAGCTATGATAAGAATAAAATAATTAAAAAGCTTGAGACGGAAATGAAGAAACAAGCAGAGTCGCTGAATTTTGAATATGCAATTAAAATTAGGGATAAAGTTCTAGATTTAAAAAAATAAAATTTATGAAAAACGAAATAAAAATTACTGGAGCACGCGAACATAACCTCAAAAATATAAACGTTTCGATACCAAAAAACAAGCTCGTTGTAATAACAGGAGTTTCAGGATCTGGAAAATCATCTCTTGCTTTTGATACTTTATACGCAGAAGGTCAAAGGCGATATGTTGAGTCTTTATCTTCTTACGCTAGACAATTCCTCGGAATAATGGATAAACCTGACGTTGATTATATAGAAGGATTATCTCCTGCGATTTCAATCGATCAAAAAACTACTTCGCACAATCCGCGATCTACAGTAGGTACAATTACAGAAATATATGATTATTTACGACTACTGTTTGCTAGAATAGGGCATCCTCATTGTCCAAATTGTAAATCCGAAATTAAAAAACTATCTTTGGACGAAATTGTCAACAGGATGCAATCTATCATAGAAAAACACGTGGCTACTGATAAAATTAAACCTCATAAATTCAAAATACTTTCTCCGGTAGTTAGGCACAAAAAAGGACAATATAAGGATTTACTAGAAAATTTAATTTCAAAAGGGTTTTCTAATTCAATTATCGATGGAAAAGAAATGGAACTTAGTTCTGATATAAATTTAATTAAGACAAATAAACATGACATCGCTGTTATTATCGATGTAGTTTCTATTGGGTATAAAGACCTCAAAAATAAAGTTTTTGAATCTAACTTAAGATCGAGAATTACAAGTGCAGTTGAGCAAAGTTTAGCTCTTTCAGGTGGTTTAGCTATTCTTAGTAGTAATATTTCCAATTTATTTTCAGAAAATTTCTCTTGCTCAAACTGTAATATCTCACTTTCGGAACTTGAACCACGAATGTTTTCCTTTAATTCACCGATTGGAGCATGCGAAGAATGTAAAGGGCTAGGGACGGTTTACAAAGTTGACGAAGAATCAATATTAAATAAAAATCTTACTATAAATGAAGGAGGTATTCTTCCTTTTAATAAAATGTACTTTCAGGATACATGGTATCTCCGAGTATTCAGACAGGTGGCAGACGAAAACAACATAGATCTTAATAAACAAATAAAAAATTTAAAAAAAGATGAACTAAATATATTACTTCATGGTACTTCTAAAGTTTATAAAGTAAGAGGGAAAAACCGTTTTGGAAGAAACACTATTATTACCGAAGTCTTTGACGGAGTGATTTTAGAACTTGAGAGAAGGTTTTTTAATACTGATAATTCTTTTAACGGCCTTGATTTTAATAAATATAAAAAGAAGGAAGTTTGTCCTACTTGTAAAGGAAAAAGATTAAAAAAAGAAATATTATCCGTAACAATAAATAATAAAAATATTACCGACTATACTGATGACTCTGTTAAGGATTTGCTTGAATATATGAAAACTCAGTTACATTCAAAATTAGAAGACTATGAACGTCAAATATCACAAAGTATTGAAAAAGAGATTGAAACGAGGCTTACATTTTTGGATAATGTGGGTCTTTCTTATCTTACTTTATCAAGGCCTGCAAAATCTTTATCTGGCGGGGAAGCTCAACGAATAAGGCTCGCATCTCAAATTGGTACTGGTTTATCCGGAGTTTTATATGTTTTAGATGAACCTTCAATTGGTTTGCATCCTAAAGACCTTACCGCCTTAATAAATACTCTTCGTGACTTGACTAAACTCGGAAACACCTTGGTCGTGGTTGAACATGATAAAACTACTATAGAATCAGCTGACCACCTTATCGAACTTGGCCCAAAAGCCGGAGATCATGGTGGAAAAATAACTTTTTCTGGTTCTTTAGCAGAACTTAAAAAATCTAAAAAATCAATCACTGGAGAATATCTAAGTGGTAAAAGAGAAATACGCTTTGATCAATTAGGTATCAATACAAATAAAGGCGATTTAAAATTAACTAAAGCAACTCAATATAATCTTAAAAGTATTGATTTTAAAATACCATTAGGAAATTTGATATCTGTAACAGGCGTTTCAGGTTCAGGCAAATCAACTTTGATTGTTGAAACCTTGTATCCTGCTTTAAAGTACTTTACCGAGGGTCACTACTCTGAAAAAATAGGAAAGTTTGACAATTTGGAAGGCTTCCAGTATTTAAACAAAGTGTATTTAGTTGACCAATCTCCAATCGGCAGAACGCCTAGATCAAATCCTGCAACATATATAGGGGTTTTTGATGGAATAAGGGAGATATTTGCATCCTCTACAGACGCAAAAATAAGAGGGTTTAATAAAGGAAGATTTTCTTTTAACCTCAAAGGTGGAAGATGTGAAAAGTGCCAAGGAGCAGGTGTAATTAAAATCGTAATGCAATTCCTTGCTGACGTATATATAAAGTGTGATGTGTGTGATGGACAAAGATATAATAAGGAAACTCTGGAAGTTAAGTATAAGGGTATGACAATTTATGACGTATTGAAAATGACGGTGGAAGAAGCCCATTCATTTTTTTCAAATTATCCAAAAGTGTTTGAAAAACTAACTGTACTGATAGAGGTAGGGTTAGGTTATATAAAACTCGGGCAACCAGCTCCAACTTTATCAGGTGGGGAAGCTCAAAGAGTAAAACTCTCAAATGAGTTATCCAAAAGGGATACTGGTGATACGGTTTATATATTAGACGAACCAACAACAGGATTACATTTTTATGACGTAGAAAAATTATTACTGGCATTGCGAAAATTGGTTAAAAGAGGTAATACTGTAATAATAATAGAACATAATTTGGATGTAATTAAAAATTCACAATATATAGTAGACCTTGGACCAGAAGGTGGAGATACTGGCGGAAATATTGTGTATCAAGGACCTACAAAAGATATAGTGAAAATTAAAGATTCTTATACTGCAAAATATCTAAAAAGTTATTTTAAATAGCTATATATGGTCTTTTTTAAAAAGTTAATCTCAAAAGTTTCAATCCTTATTCTATTCTTTCTACTAACTAATATTTATACCTATAAAGTTTACGCTGAAGATTTCCGAACAAACTACAAAGTAGAGTATTTTCTAAGCAATTCAAAAGAAAATATTGAAAGTGAGGCTAGATATTCGATAAATATAACTAATCTTAAAGAAGGTTTTTATGTAAGTAAATTTACCTTATCTTTCCCAAAATCATTTGCTATAGACAATATCACTGCCTCAGATGATACTGGTATTTTAGAACCGGAAATAAGCCAAACAAACGATGCGATAAATATACAGCTAACTTTTAATAATCCAAACACTGGTATACGGGAGCAAAATAATTTCTACCTGAAATTTAACCAGCGAAATCTATTTAATATTAACGGTAATATTTGGGAGGTAATTCTGCCAGTTGTGGAAAAAAGAAAAGATGAAAATTATCAAATCGAAGTCAACTTACCAAACAACAGTGATAGAAAGATATCAATATCAAAGCCTTCTCCTACATCAATTAATCAAAATACTATTACATGGTTAAACCCTTTAACTAAAACAATTTACGCTGTATTTGGAGATAGTCAGTTATATCAGCTCAATCTGGATTATAACCTCTATAACCCAAAAATCACAAATGGTTATATGGACGTAGCATTCCCTCCGGATATGTCGAACCAAAGAATTTATATTAAATCCATAGACCCAATGCCAAATAAAACTTATATAGATGAAGATGGAAATTATATCGGTAGATTTGTTCTTAAACCTAGAGAAAAAAAGAAAATCGAATTTAAGGCTATTGCGCAAATTACTGCTGAACCTCGAGAAGAAGTCAGGCTTAATGAAATTGAAATGTTTAATTTACAAAAAAATTATTTGTTAAACGAATCTATTTACTGGAAGGTTGACGATATAGAAAAGTATAAAAATTTAGGAAGTCCTACTGACATTTATAATTATATAACTTCAAAGTTTGATTACGATTACTCCAGAATTTCAAAAGACATAAAAAGACTTGGGGCAGAGTATGCATTAAGAAATCCGACGAATGCAGTGTGCACTGAGTTTTCAGACGCATTTGTCGCAATATCTAGAGAAAAAGGGATTTTTTCAAGGGAAATACAAGGATATGGATTTTCAGACAGTAAGGAATTAAGACCTCTTTCCTTAGTAGCTGATATCCTTCATTCGTGGCCACAGTATTTCAATAGTAAAAAAAATCTTTGGATTTCAATAGATCCTACTTGGGAAAACACTTCCGGGATAGATTATTTTTCATCTTTTGATTTAAATCACATTGCTTTTGCAATTCATGGAAAAAAACCAGATTACCCTCTACCTGCAGGCATGTATAAAGTTGATGACACAAGAGACATATCTATCAAACCCACAATAGAAAAACCAATAGAAATTATAAAAGTTGATTCCGAAATTAACTTTCCCAATTCAATAAGTAAAAATAAAGAGTATAAAGGCTTTTTCACTGTTATAAATAATAGCAATGTATTTCTCTATAGTCTCCCTTTAGAGATAAAGTCAAACACCCTGATAACTAAGTTATCACAAAATAGAATAAGCGTAATTGCTCCAAATGAAAAAAGGGATATAACATTTACAATTGCTCCGACAAAAAGCGATATTACAAAAGGAGATATTCTGTTACTGATAAACAATAAAACTGTACTGGAAAAAGAAGTAGAACTATATAATCCAATAAAAATTTATATTATCGGCGGATCATTCATTCTTGCGGTTTTAGTTTTAGTTATATTCAAAAAAATAAGAGAAAATCGTATATGATTTTATACAAAAAAACCGATTTAAATAATCTACCCAGCGCAACAGGAGTTTATCTTTTCAAGAAGAAGGATAGTGTAATATATATCGGAAAGTCGGTAAATGTAAAAGCTAGAATAAAATCACATATCGAAAATGCCAAGATCGATAACAAAGAAAGAAAAATTATTGAGAATTTTGATGCAGTACAAGTTCTGACAACTGACTTCGAGTTCAACGCACTAATACTTGAATCCAAGTTAATTAATAAATTCAAACCAATATATAATACCCGTTGGAAAGATGACAAAAGCTACATCTATTTGAAAATTACCAAAGATAAAAATTTTCCAAAAATATTAATTACAAGGAAAGATAATGATAAAAAATCAGTTTATTTCGGTCCTTTTCCTTCAGTAAATACAACAGAGTATTTATTAAAGCAGATAAGAAAAATATTTCCTTTTTGTTCTCAGAAAAAAATTTCTAAATGCCCCTGCTTTTACAGCAAAATAGGTCTGTGCGATCCGTGTCCTAATTATATAAATCAACTTAAAAAAGGAGTAAACAAACAAAATTATATTAATTTGTACAAAAAAAATATTTTCTATATTAAAAAAATTCTAGAGGGCAAGAACAAGATAATTGAAAGACACCTTTTACTCAAAATTAAAGAGCTTGCTCAAAAAAAAATGTACGAAGACGCAATCCAATACAGAAACAGGCTATTATTGTTTCAAAAATTAATTTATATAAACTTATACTCAAATTTAGAAACAGATATTGTTAGTACTAAAATTTCGCTGAAAGAATTGCAAGTTTATTTAAAAAAATATTTTCCTAATTTAAGAAGCTTGAAAAGAATTGAGTGTTTTGATTTAAGCAATATTTCTTTTGAGCATTCTACAGGTTCAATGGTTGTTGCAACTTACGGCCAACTTAACAAAAGCAAGTATAGAAAATTCAAAATCAAGCGTGAAAGAAACAGGTCTGATCTTAATATGCTTGAAGAAGTCTTGAAAAGAAGGTTTAAAAATAAATGGCAGCATCCTAATCTGGTGATAGTCGACGGAGGAACTCCACAAGTATTAACAGCATTAAAATTGTTTAATAAATTAAAACTAAAAATACCTGTAGTCGGAGTCGCCAAACATCCGGACAGGCTTGTTATTGGAGTTGACGGACTTCCAAAGCTCAAATCAAATCTCACCGAGCAAAAATTTAAACTTTTAGTACTATTAAGAGACGAATCACACAGATTTGCCAAAAAATACCACTTGTATCTACGAAACCTGAAATTAGACAATTTAAAAAAATAAATTAACCTAATTATTCTAACCGGCTCTGTCATTCCCGCGAAAGCGGGAATCTACCGTTAACCAGATCCTCAATCAAGTTCAGGATGACGTTTTGCTCGCCTCTTGGAATTTGGTTATTGGTTATTGATTAGAAATTAGAATAATTAGAAATTAGAAATTTCCAGTATACTGTAATTAACCTATGAAAAAAATTCTTCGTATGTTCATATTTTCTGCCATTGCTCTTTATTTAACATCACTATGGAATATCGGTTTTACTGTCACTTCTGATCCTAATTTATTTTTTAAAGCCGCAATTTTAATCGCTGTAGCATATTACCTAGTAGTGCCTATATCTAAAGTCATTCTACTTCCGTTAAATATATTGACTTTCGGACTTGTATCTTTTGGTATATTTACGCTTTTCCTGTACATTATGAATTTTCATTTAGGATATATACAAATAGGTGATTGGGTATTCCAAGGAGGCACATACTTTGGTATACATCTAAACAACGTTATAATTACAGAACAGGGGAATCTGATACTGTCTGCGTTCTTTATTTCAGCTATAATTAAACTATTGGAGTTCACAACTTAATCTAAATGAAAAATCTTTTATTAATTGTAAACATAGTAATAGCCATTATAATTGTCGTTCTTATACTCATCCAGGGTAAGGGTGGAGGCTTGGGTAGTGCATGGGGAGGCTCAGGCGATGCATATCAAACTAAAAGAGGAGTCGAAAAGTTCACTTTTCAAATTACAGTTTTTTTTGTAATTATTTTTTTTATTCTATCAGTAATAAATCTTTTCTGATACATGGGTAAAACTCTTCGCTACTATTACTGGCTATTTAAAGAATTTAGCAAAAGGCATGTTAAGATGATTGCCCTTAGCTTTTTTTTAAGTTTTTTTATAGTTGTCAGCCTAGTTTCATTTTCCTCAGTGTTGAATAAATTCTTGTTTTCTAATAAAGAAATTATTGGCCTTGTCGGTAATTATAATACTTCAAACATTCCGAATGAAATATTATCTAAAATTTCACATGGATTAGTTACTGTAGGGCCAAAAGGAGAAGTACTTCCCGCACTTTCTTCATCATGGGAAATGATTGATAACGGCCGCGAATTTCGTTTTCATCTTAAAAATGACCTTCTATGGGACGACGGTAAAAAACTGGTAGCCAAAGACCTCGTTTACAACTTTAAAGATATTACTGTCAATCCGGTTGACGATAATACTATTTACTTCAAGTTAAAAGACAGACTTCCGATCTTTCCTACTTTTTTATCGACACCATTAATCAGATATCCCCTTCACGGAGTTGTAGGACTTTATAAGGTGGATAAGATCACAGCACGCCAAGGACTTATTAAAGAAATCCATTTGAGTCCGAATAAAAAGGAACTTCCGTTAATTATATATAAGTTTTTTGCTAGTGAAAGCAAATTAATAAGTGCGTATAAATTAGGAGAAGTAAATAAAATCACAATTCTCAAGGAAAATATTGCTGATAATTTTAAAAATTGGAAAAATACAAAAGTAACAAAAAAAGTAGATTATAGTAGAGTAATGTCTCTGTTTATTAACATGAACGATCAACTTCTTGTTGAAAAAGACGTAAGAGATGCGATCGCTTCAAGTATACCCCTTAGTAAACTTTCTGATTTTGGGGAACTTGCAAAAGGGCCCATTCCGCCTACTTCATGGGCTTATAATGAAGACCTTAAACAGCAAATTGAAAATGTGGAAGTAGCAAAGGACACTTTAAAAAAATATGTAGATGCCACCTCATCAGCCCAACTGGATTTTATAACTTATTATGATTACCTACCAACCGCATCATTAATTGATGAAAATTTTAAGACAATTAATTTATCTACAACTCTCAGCTTAAATGACTTTCAAGTACCCGGACAATTTGATTTATTACTCGCTTTTTGGAAACCTCCTATAGATCCTGACCAGTATTTCTTTTGGCATTCGACACAAACGGAAACTAACATAACTGGATTTAAAAACGTAAAAATAGATAAACTTCTTGAGGATGGCAGAAGCAGTATACATCCCGGAGAACGAGTAGAGCACTATCTGGAATTTCAAAGGACAATGGCTGAAGAGCGACCTTCAATCTTTCTTTACTACCCATTTATCTACACCGTTGAGCGGATTTGATATAATTACTCAAGCTGAAAACTAAAATCTAAAAGCTAATAACAATATCTTAAAACTAAAAACTTTAACATTTTAGCTATTGCTATTACATTTTCACTATTAGTTTTTAGCTATCTTTGCCGCGGTGATGGAATGGCAGACATGCAGGACTTAAAATCCTGTGATCGAATAGATCGTGAGAGTTCGACTCTCTCCCGCGGCACAAAAGCCTCCTTAGCTCAATGGCAGAGCAGCGGTTTTGTAAACCGTCGATCGGAGTTCGATTCTCCGAGGAGGCTCATAATAATAAAAAAATAAAATGACAGCAGAAAGTAAGGATTTAAAAATTTTACCGTTTACCGGACCAGCAACTCATGAATCTTGGACTCCATTAAGACAAGTAGAACAAGGAGATATAAAAGCTGCAAGAAGAGCAGAAAAACGATTGGCCTCCAGAAAATTGATTGTTTCACGTTTACAAGAAAATTTTGGTACTAAAAAAATATTAGAAACATTAGGTTATGCAAACCAAATGGAAGAAGTTAATGGTCCTGAAAAAGCATTTGAATTAAATACAACAAAATTTCCTAACAATGTTTTGGAGGGCGTAACCATTTTCCCTGTCTATTCAGAAATTTCTATACCCATTGTAAGAGAAGTATACGATGTAAAAGATAAGCAAATGAGAAGTCAAACACGGTTTTTTGGGGTAAGGGTAGAAATTCCTAATCCAAAAGCAAAAAAAGAAAGATTTCATATTACAGCAGGTTTTTTACACGGACAAAACGCTGATTTAAGCGAGGTTTTAACAATAGAGGATACCTCAAACCCAGAATTAACTAACCAGATAAAAAATAGAATTAGTACGACTTTAACAAGTCAACTTCCTTTAATTACACCGTGATTAAAATTTACTCGCTTGATATAATATTCTAGTGTAGCCCTCGTAGCTTAATGGATAAAGCAAGGCTCTTCTAAGGCTTAGATGGAGGTTCGATTCCTCTCGAGGGTACAAGAAATTGGGCGAGTGGTGGAATGGTAGACACGCAGTCTTGAGGGGACTGTGCCGCAAGGTGTGAGAGTTCAAGTCTCTTCTCGCCCACACAGATAAACTCTAATTTCTAATCTCTTGCAAATTCTTCTGCACGTGTTAGGATGCGTTCAGGAAATCCTTGTTGTCTTGCAATTGCAATTGCGTATGAATTTTCATGACCCGGCTTTTTAACGTGGTCAAGCGAAACACTGCCATCAGCACCAATAGAGGAAAAGTGATATGGAGGAATCGACCTATTAGACATATTAATTAATTGATTTATCAAATCATGATTATGATTTGAAGTAAGAACGAAACTTCCTGACTCATAAAGTTTTTTAAGAACAGAAAAGACAAAAGCCCCACCTTCTTTTGGTGCAGTAGTGGAAAAAGCTTCATCAATAGCAACAAAAGCACTCCTACCACTATTTACACTATCGATAAGCTCTATCCAGTAATCAAGTTCTGTAGCAAAAGAGCTCTTATCACGATTATGCTTTTTAACAACTCGATCTAAATACACAACCGAATCAAATAAGGGCAAACGCGCCGTTGTTGATGTTGTATATCCAGTTGATAGCGCAAATAAAACTGCTGCAACGGCCGACTTTTCATATACTGTTTTTCCTGATGCATGAGGACCAGTTAACAGTTCTGTCCTGATAGTACTATTCATCAAAAGAGAATTTTGTCTTCTTTCTTCTCGATCCTTAACAAATATTGGCTGGATATCATCCATGGCAACTTCATCATTAGGAGTAAATTCACATCTCGTTAATTTTTCTGTGGCAATTATGTCAGCAAAAGAAGCTAAAGCATTAATTCTATCAAGTTCCTCTGCGAGGAGGCCTTTATCTTTGAAATCAAATCCAAATAAATCAAAAAAATCATCACGCTTATCGTGTTTGCCACCTAAAAATGAAAGAGATGGTCTATATGAAATTCTCAAATTCTCAACTGTCTTTTTTGCTGGTATTTGACCTTGCATAAGGTCAGTAAATAATCCCTCTATGTAGAGAGCCGACTGATTAAGATATATTGAATCGGCGGTTTGTAGTGTTGAAACTAATCTATGTACTTGTTCTATATGTTTTTCACGTTCTAATAATGCTCTTGGCAAGCCTCCTAAAATAATATCAATTTCTTTAAGTAATAAATCAGACCTGTTTCTTTTATCTGTTTCTTTAACCTCTTCGTTTTCGTCTAATTCGATTTCTTTTTCTTTCGATAAGACTTCGAGTTGGTGCCTTATTGTATCAACATCAACTTGACTAATATCTACTCGGGGTAAACTATCATTTATCACTTCAAGCTGCTCCACAAGGGGAGCCGCTTTTCGCAAGATTTTATCAACGACCGCAGACAGGCCGCCTGCCGTATCAATCTTTGCTTGAACCTTTACAAGCTTTCTAAGAAGCTTACCATGACTAAACTTTTCGCCAAGTAATATGCTATTGACCTGAAGAAAGGCAATCGCAAGATCAAGTTGTTTTTTTTCTATTATAAATTCATTGTCTGGATCACGTTCTTTTCTTCTTTCTGGATCAACATGAAATGGATTTAATGCCCTATTTATACCGCTTTTGCCATTTGCCGAAGCAATCATACGCATTTGCGTTTCATATCCATTTAGTTCAATAACATTTTTAGCAATTTTCTCAAATAAACCTTCATCTAATAGTCCTTCAAACATCTTTTGTCTTTCAAGAGTTTCTTGTGGAGAAAGTGTTTGAGAAAAAAGAACCATTTTTGCAATAAGCTCTCTATAGATAGCTCTTTTGAAGTCATCAGTTATTTCATTAAAAAGGTCACTATTTGACAAGAAACGTAAGAAACCATTCGTAGTAAAATCTGTGTCTTCACTAAAAAGCATAAAGCGGGGAGAAATAGGGCTATCGGGAAATAGATGTTCAATCGACTTTATTTGTTTTTTGAGACTTTCTCTTTCAGCTAGAGTAAATGTAGTAGGTGCAGGATGTTCTATGGTTCTTGGAGCGTTTAAAAAAGCACTACCTTCAAGATATGTCAAGACTCCTTCAATAATATCTTCCTGTAAACCACCCGTTCTGGCAGCAACAATCGCATATGATTCGTCAGTTCCAGGAGTTAATAAAAAATGTCTGATAAGTGCTTTTTCATCAGGATCAACACTGACAGCTAAATGATAAACCTCAGCACCATAGGAATGTAGGTAATCAATAACGCGTCGGTTATGTGTTGCCAAAACACAGCTTCCACCATTATCTCCTATATCAAGCGCAACAGCAGAAAGTAATTGTCCCTGCTCATCTGGTGAAGTAGTTGAAAATCCCTCATCAATATACACTCGCGTACCAGATTTAATACCTTCAATAATTCCGTTCAGATCTGCCACTTCCTTTGTATACGCACTCAAGTTTTGATCAGTTTGAGTACCAGACCTATTAATATACACATACCCATTATGCATATGAATGTTGCCAGCTTTAACTGGAGCATGGCCTATCGATTGAGCTATCAATCTAATTACAAGATCTGACTCGAGATAAAACGATTTGCCCGATGTATTAGCACCTGACAAAATTGCGATAGCCACCTCACCTAGAGATCCATTTCTAACTTGAGCCTCACTATTCGTTGAAACATTCCATCCCTTTTCATAATAATCTGGTTGTGAGTTATCGTGACCTACTTTACTAAATTGACCGTCTCGAATAAAACGCGCAATCTCAACAAGTGCGCCAACTCGATGCAAAGCCGGAGTTAAACCTTTCCAAAAAAAATCTCTAATTCTTACTTCCTGATCTATTAATGACCTACCTCCTTCTTCCCATTCTTTTTTAAGTTCACTTTCTGTTGGTCGGTGAAGTATTGCATCTTTTGACATAAGCTCTTGAGATTCTTTTACGAGACCCTCAAGAACATCGGCTTCGACGTGGAAAAGAGGGTTAGTAAGCGTTCGAAGAAAAGTTGCACAATCAACCATTGCCTTACTTGAAGTTGTAATCAACTCACACCCCTTTGTTAATTCATCAACAATATTTATCTCTGTTCCTTTGATATCATCTTCCTTATCATCGTCATCAGCCATATACTCGTCTTCAGGGTAATCCACTACTGTATCTTTTCCAGTTTTGTAATAATATAAGATTGGTGTTCCGTTCTGATCAAAACCAGAGCGATACGCGATTGTGAGCAAATGGGTTGCAGCATCATAGGCGATTGCGCGTGCTGTTTCTTTTGCTGTCAATAGTTGATCAAGTTTTTCAGAATGAGCTAATTCTTCTAATACTGCCTGTCTATATTTAAGTTGACGTTCATCTCCTGTCGGATCACACGCAATTTCTGCCATTTTTTCTACTTCATCTTCTTTGTCATAAGAATCATGTTCTCTCGCTGAATAATAAGGATTACTTCTAAAATAATCGTAAAAGCGACTTTTAAGATCATCTCTTATTTTTTCTACTCCCTCGTTCCGACCCCACCAACTTTTATCTCTTTCGTTAAAATGATTTATATCCAAATCAACAATATGTTTATCACCAAACAACATCTCGAGTGAGTAATACCAGGGGACACCGAAACTAGTCTCAGGACGTGTACCCAAGTTATGCAAAACTGCTTTTCGTAGCGCTTGTATACCGGCAATTAAATCATCTGCCCCATCGTAATTTGATTTTCTAGCAGTATTTATCACATCTCGCGCAAATTGGTTACCTTCCTGAGTTGAAAAAAGATCGGGCCTTTGTAGTATATGTGAATATGACCCAAAATCGAATGGGTTAAGCCTCCATTTTTCATAAATACCAGCATTATATAGAAACTCATGATGACTATCCCATAGGCTTCTTATGTCTGGTTCAATTCCTGTTTGATTAATAGTATTTTCTAGGCTTTGTGCACGTAAACCTTCAGATGACACTTGACTCATAATTTTAAAAGGATTGTTATAACAAGAAAATATTATATCATATATTTACTATAAGACTTATTTCTATGCTACTTGGATAGAGTAAAGCTAAAAGAGTAAGGAGGCTTCTAGTATATGTTATATTAATTTTTCTTGGTTTTCCTGTGCTTTCTTTGCTTTGATTCCTATGTGATTTAAAGCTTCATCTGTCAAGACTCTACCTCTTGTTGTTTTTTTTATAAAACCGATCTGTAACAAATAAGGCTCGACAAATTCTTCAATAGTTTTTTTGTCTTCAGATAGGGAAGATGCAATTGTCTCAACACCAAGTGGAGTATTTTTGTATTTCTTTCCAAGGACGTTTAAGTATTTTCTGTCAATATTTGACAACCCTAAATCATCAAGTTCCATCATAGAAAATAAATTCTCGAGCATTTTAACATCAATATTAGAATCACCGCTCATATCTCTTACATCTCTTACTCGATTTAAAATCCTTATTGCTATTCTTGGTGTGCCTCTTGATCTTTTTGCAATAGATAAAGCTGCTTCATCTGATATTTTAAATTTTAATAATACGCTGGACCTTTTAATTATGTTCAGCAGTTCTTTTTCAGAATAATAATCAAGCCGAAGTAAAAGTCCAAATCTCTCCCGAAGAGGTGTTGAAAGCATAGCTAGTCTGGTTGTTGCTCCAATAATTGTGATATGAGGTACAGAAAGTCTTACAGTCCGTGCACTTGGACCCTTTCCTATTATGATGTCCAAAGCAAATTCTTCCATAACAGGATATAACACTTCTTCTACATTCTTTGGTAGTCTATGTATCTCATCTATAAACAAAACATCTTTATCATTCATACTGGTTAATATCGCGGCGATATCACCAGCCCTCTCTATCACTGCACCGGAAGTAATCTTAATTTCACTTCCGAGTTCATTGGCAACAATATTTGATAGTGTTGTTTTACCCGTTCCTGACGGCCCATAAAATAGAATATGTTCTGTAGGATTACCCCTTTTTTTT
>Ga0209542_10005657_pt1 | contig 24802 bp, 27 predicted proteins | sample RifCSPhighO2_01_FD_184028 | JGI IMG/M metagenome (GOLD analysis project Ga0209542, IMG submission 184028) | Soil microbial communities from Rifle, Colorado - Rifle CSP2_plank highO2_0.1 (SPAdes) (version 2) | ecosystem: Environmental > Terrestrial > Deep subsurface > Rock core/Sediment ...
GCAAGCTTAATACACAATCACTTTTAATAAATCAAATGGAAAAAGAAGAATTTGATAAAGTCAGGAATGATATAAATATCCTTAGAAAGAATAATCATGATTTTAGAACTATAAAAAAAAAAGTTGGTGAAAATAAACTTAAAGAATTCATTAACACAATTTACCCAAAATTTGATATTACAGAAATTGAAATCATTACAGGAATTCCAGATTCTACCTTAGAACATTGGTTTAAATTATTGAATATTAAACCCGTTAGAAATCATATTTTTAGCAAAGCCTTTCCTGGAAATGAAGATTCAACTATTATCCTAACAAAAGATGATATAACTTATAAGTCTGTAACTGTTAAAATTACTCCCGAATTAGCATATGTAATTGGGTTTACCTTAGGCGATGGTTCGAGTCAACAATATATGATTGAAGTTTTTAACAAAAATAGAAAATTAAGAGAAGTACTTTTCGAATATCTAAAACCATATGGAACAATAACTGAAGAAGAAAGAGAAAATGGTTTATGGAGATTAAGATTATCTAATGGAAGAATAGCTAATCTAATTAGAGATAATAAAGAGATAAGGTACGATACAATTGATTATATTTTTAATAACGAAGAGTTAGCTAAACAGTTTATTGCAGCTTTTTGGGATGCTGAAGGAAGTGTTTTAAAGAGTAAAGATTATAATACTTTTAATTTATACCTATACAATTCAAACAGTTTCTTGTTAGATAGAATATGCAATTTCTTAAAAAGTAAAAATATAAAATTTTCAATTTTAAATCTAAAATCTAGAAGTACAGATTATTATTTGCAGGGAAGAAAAATAAATCCAAAAAAGAAAATTCAAAGAATTAATGTTCATATGTCTAGTTTAATGGATTGGGTAAATCTTATTGGAATTCATCTTAAACACAGTAAAAAACAAGAAACAGTAAATAAAATTTTAGATTTGTATGGAGGAAAATAAAATGAGCAAAACTATAGGCGTGGACTTAGGAACTTCGAATTCCGCTGCAGCTTTCTTAGAAGCAGGGCATTCAAAAATAATTCCAAGTGCAGAAGGAGCATCATTATATGGAAAAGCATTTCCAAGTGTGGTAGCTTTCACAAAAGATGGTCAAGTTTTAGTTGGAGAACCAGCAAAAAGACAAGCAATCTCAAATCCAGAAGGTACAATAACAGCAGCTAAAAGAAAAATGGGAACTACTCATAAGTATAAAATTTTAGGAAAAGAATATACTCCTCAACAAATATCAGCATTTATTCTACAAAAAATTAAAAGAGATGCAGAATCATTCTTAGGAGAAAAAGTAGAAAAAGCCGTTATCACAGTCCCAGCTTATTTCGACGACAACCAAAGACAAGCAACAAAAGATGCAGGAACAATAGCTGGATTAGAAGTTATAAGAATAGTAAATGAACCAACATCAGCTTCCTTAGCTTATGGAATAGATAAGCAACATAAAGAACAAAAAATCCTGGTTTTTGATTTTGGTGGTGGAACTTTAGATGTTACAATTATGGAATTTGGAGATGGAGTTTTCGAAGTTAAATCTACATCAGGAGACACTCAACTTGGTGGAACAGACATGGATAATGTCCTAGTTAATTTTATTTTAAAAGATTTTGAATCCAAAGAAGGCATTGATTTAAGCGAAGATCAAACAGCAATGCAAAGATTAAGAGAAGCAGCAGAAAAAGCTAAGATTGAATTATCTACTGTAATGGAAACTGAAATTAACTTACCTTTTATCTCAGCAACAAATAAAGGACCTAAACATTTAGTTATGAAAATAACAAGAGCAAAACTAGAAGATTTAGTTTCTCCTATTGTTAATAAATGTAAATCTCCTGTTGATCAAGCAATAAAAGATGCTAAATTGACAATAAAAGATATTGATAAAATAGTTTTAGTTGGTGGACCAACAAGAATGCCCATCTTACAAAAGTTTGTTGAAGATTATATTGGCAAGAAAGTAGAACGTGGAGTTGATCCGATGGAATGTGTTGCTTTAGGAGCAGCAATCCAAGCAGGAGTATTATCAGGAGAGGTAAAAGATGTTTTACTTTTAGATGTAACTCCATTAAGTTTAGGAATTGAAACTTTAGGTGGTGTTTTCACTAAATTAATTGAAAGAAATACAACCATACCAACTAAAAAATCTCAAATCTTCTCAACAGCAGCAGATAATCAAACAGCAGTTACAATCCACGTGTTGCAAGGAGAGAGAGCAATGGCTTTAGATAATAAAAGTCTTGGAAGATTTGATTTAATTGGTTTGCCTCCAGCCCCTCGTGGAATACCTCAAGTAGAAGTTTCATTTGATATAGATGCAAATGGAATTGTTCACGTAACAGCCAAAGATCTTGGGACAGGAAAAGAACAATCTATCAAAATAACAGCCTCTCAAAAGCTTAATGAAGCTGATATTGAAAAAATGAGAAAAGAAGCTGAACAACATGCTGAAGAAGACAAGAAAAGAAAAGATGATATTGAAATAATAAATCAAGCAGATTCTTTAGTTTATTCTACAGAAAGATTATTGAAAGACTTTGAAGGCAAAGTTAAAAATGAAAAAATAGATAATATTAAATCTAAAATAGATGAATTAAAGAAATTGTTAGTTGAAGAGCCAAAAGACGCTTCTAAAATAAAAGTAAAACTAGAAGAACTTAATCAAATCGTTCAAGAAGCATCAACTGAACTTTATCAGCAAGCCTCTCAAAAACAAGAAGAACCTAAAGATAATGTAAGAGATGCTGAATTTGAGGATAAATCTGAAAACAAAAAGAAATAAAAACTAGTCTTTTTCCCTTTTTATTATGACAAAGCGTGATTATTACGAAATACTTGAATTAGCTAAAACGGCATCTAAAGATGAGATTAAATCAGCATATAAAAAGTTAGCTAAAAAATACCATCCAGATGTTAGTAAAGAAAGTGATGCTAATGAAAAGTTCAAAGAAATATCAGAAGCCTATGCTGTTCTAAGTGATGATAATAAAAAAACACAATATGATCAGTTTGGTCATGCTGGATTTGATCAAAGATATACACAAGAAGATATTTTTAGAGGATTTGATTTTGATATCTTCGATGAAATATTCGGAAGATCGTCTGGAGTAGATAATATATTTGACATGTTTTTTGGTGGTTCTAGACAACAAAGAAGACAAAGGGGTAATGATTTACAATATTCAGTAAAAATTTCATTAAAAGAAGCTGCTTTTGGATTTACAAAAGATATTAATCTTAATAAAAAAACGCAATGTAAAGAATGTGATGGAACAGGAGCTAAAGATAAAGAACTAGAAACTTGCCCAACTTGTAAAGGTTCAGGTTACTCAACTGTAACTAGAAGAACTCCTTTCGGTTATTTTGCTACAACCGGTGCTTGTTCTAAATGTCATGGTCTAGGAAGATATGCTAAACACGAATGTAAACATTGCAATGGTTCTGGATTAGTAAATGAGGTAAAAAAACTTTCAGTGAAAATTCCAGCTGGTATTGATACAGGCTCAACTTTAAGAATTAAAGGAGAGGGCGAGGCTGTGAAAAATGGAAACTCAGGAGATTTATTCCTAGTAATTCAAGTAGAAAAAGATGAATTATTTGAAAGAAGAGAAGACGATTTATATTATAAAATTTTGATCACATTTTCACAAGCTGTTCTGGGTACTTCAATTAAAATTCCAACTTTAGAAGATGAAATCACAATGAAAATTCCATCTGGTACTCAATCAGGCACTATTTTCAGGTTAAAAGGTAAAGGTGTTAAGCATCTTGATTATAGTGGTAATGGTGATTTATATGTTGAAATTTTTATTAAAACACCAACTAAATTATCTAAGAAAGAAAAACAGTTGTTTGAAGAACTATCAAAAATTGAAGTTAAACCAGAAAAAACAGACAGAACTTTCTTTAGTAAAGTTGTTGAAGTTTTTAAATAAATTTATTCTTCCTCTTCCCACTCATCATCTTCTTCATAAGCACTTAATGTTCCTATGATAAAACCTTGCTCCCCATCAGTTATTTCATCACTTTCTAAGGCTTCAAAAGCTCCATCTTCGCTCATTAAATCTAGTTCATCTCTAAATTCTAGATCATTCTTAATTCTATTTTTCATTTTAACCCCCCCTAAATTACAATCAAAACCTTTAAATATATATAGCTATTCTATATATCTTATATTTTATATATACACTATATATGGGGGGTAATTTATGGAATATAGAAAGATAATAAAATTTGGAAATTCATCTCATGTAGTTTCTTTACCAAATGAGTGGTTAAGAAGAAATAAATTAAACAAAGGAGATACAATCTACTTTGAAGAAAACGGTGATAGTGAATTAACTTTTACCCCAAAACTTACTAAAAATGAAAGAGAATTTAAGGAAATAAATATTAATACTAAAGATAAAGAAATAGAAAGAATTCGAAGAGAGATAATATCTGCCTATCTAAATGATCATAATACAATAAAAATCTCAGGTGAAAATGTAAGGAAATATGAGGGAGAAATTAAAGATGCTATAAGACATCTTATGGCTCTTGAAATTATTGAGCAAGGTAACAATTTTATTATTGCAAAAGACTTCTTAGACTTACAATCAATTTCTATAGATACTATAATAAGAAAAATGGATAATATTTTAAGGTCTATGATGGATGATATAATAAATTCCGATAAAAATACAAATTTTTTACAAATCAGTTCAAGAGATTTTGATGTTAATAGACTTATGTATCTAGGTGTAAGAATTTTGAGAGCATCTTTAAAAGATCCTAATCTTGGAAAATCTTTAAAAATAGCATCATATGAAACCTTTGAATATAGAAGTATAATAAATAATATAGAAAGAATAGCAGATCATGCAAAAAGATTTGCTAAATATTTAGATAAAATCAAAAAAGAAGATAAAGAAAATTTTGCTAAAATTTTAGCAATTTACAGTAAGGTGGTTTATACATATGAAAACGCTATGAAATCTTATTATAACAAGGATATTGAGTTGGCATATTCTTTATCTTTTAATAAGAAAAATATTGCTGATGAATGTACCGCATTATATGATAAAGTTTACAACAAAAAGAATATTCCAATCATACTTGAAAATCTTAAAGACACTATATCTGAAACGCATGATATTATCAGAAGAGTTTATAGCTAGTAATTACTATAAAATAGACACAATAGCAAGGTTTAAATATGGTATTTCCAGATTTAAAAATCATGAAGAATGAACAAAATGGATCAAATGTTTTAGAAGAAGATCCTCCATTACCACCAGATGTAACTCAAGATAGTTATTATAGGAATATACCCAATTTGGAATTATTAGGTGACTTTGAAACAACTAAATCTAGAACAAAACCAAGAGCACCTGTAGTCAGAGGATATGGTGTAAGAATATCTTTAGAAAATAGAACATCTCAAGAAAGACTTGCAGCATTTTTTTTACAGATATATACAGAGCAACAATTAAAACAAAGATGGGGTTCTCTTCCAAAAACAAAAAGTATGGTTAAAAATAAATACGATCATCTAGAATTTTTACATGATCGTGAACAACCATGTCCAATTCCATATGATACATTTAGTTATCCTTGGATAAAGAATAATGGAGACAGAGAAATATTAGAAGCACTTTTAGTTGAAGCGCTTCCAATAGATTTTCAAACTCATGATCTAGATATTATAGCAACAGATAGGGGAATAGCAGAAAGAAACGGAAAAATAGAAGACAAACATCTTAATATAGCTAAATTAGAAGAAGAAATATCTCAATTGAGACAAATCGAAAAAGAAATTTTCTTATCTATGTCTGATACCATGTTAAGAGCAAGTAGGACAGCTACAGTAGCTTATTTAACTAATCAAGATGATCATCAAAGAATTACTAGAATATCTAGAGATTTAAGTAAAAATCCGGAAACTAATTTATTAAGAAGCATGAAGTATTATGTAGAATATGCTTTATATCATGCCCATTATTTAAGATTAAAAGAAAACGATAGAGAAATATTTGTTCAAAATTTAAGAAGAGGGACAATTCCTCAAGAAACAAAAAGAGATGTTCAAAGAAGATTAAACGAAATAGTTGAGTCATTAAAACCTTTAGTATTTAAACTTACATCTGATGAAGGCGATAAAGTTCCAATTTATGATGTAGGAGATCAATATCCAAATAATTCAGGTTTTAGAAGAATTAATGGAGAGAGGGTAAGTGTTATATTTGACACTTCCCATAGTGGTCTGATTGCTAAAGGACATTATATATTTAGTTTTGCGAGAACAATTTCAACTACATTAACAAAAATTGAAAGAGAAACAGAGATAGAAATTGTTAGGGAAGCATTAGAAAAAAGCAATCAAGATCCAAGATTTAAAGAACATGAAAAATATCTTCCTGGATTTGATATTGAAAGAGCTCATGTAGTTTATGATATCGCTGCAATGTTTCAACAAATACGTTTGGAAGGAAAAAATGCAATTAATTTCTTTAATGAAGAAGGTGCTGGAGTTGAAAGTAGTGTGCCTTATTCTAATCCATTAATACCATGGCCAACAAACGGTTCACACTCAATAGCACTTCCGTATGGAGCATATTATGATCCAATGATATCAAATCGTCATGCCCGAAAAAATTTATATAATAGATTGAACTTAATTATAGAAGATCTTAAAACTGATGATACTTTAAGAAGTCACTTTACAGTTGCAAGAAATAAGCTTTATGAAAATGATTTAATAACGGGAAAAAAATTGGAGGTATAATAAAATGAGAAATCCATATGAAAATTTAACGAAATGCACTGCAAGAACACCAATATTAAGAGGACTTGCAGCATTAGCTTTAGGAGTTTATGCATTAGGCTGTGGTTCAATTCAACACGCTAAACATCCTGTTAGAGTTTACAATCCAAATGCATCAGTAAATTATCAAGCGCAATCTGATACTATTTATACCAACCCAACTGATCCAATCCATGATCCGAATGCAGTTATTCCAAAAGATCAAGCAAATGATTACGCAATAATTAATGGAAAACTTCAATTAAAACCAAAAAGACCATATGGTATAGTAACAGGAGAAGCTGTAGAAACAACATCAGCATCATTAGATAGTGTATTATATAAAACTAAGCCAGATTCAACCAAATAATTATTTTAAATTTTTTAATATTTCTTTATCCATTTTGCTAAAATCATATTGCATTCTAACTCTGTTTCCTCTTTCAAGTTCTTTGGTTCTTTTTTCTAATGCATCAAAATAATCTTGAGTAACTTTATTATTTAACTCAGTTACATAATTATTAAAATCATCTTGCGTTATTGCAAACACATTATATCCGCTATATCGCATCTGTATTCTATCCGCAGAAGCTTCAAACTCATCAGATGTTGTAAATCTTCCCGGATTAATAAAATCATATCCATGTCCAAGCAATTCATGTCCTCCAATAATTCCATTTTTCCTATTTTCATCAAGCCACCCAATTTTTTCTAATATTTCTATTTTCTCTTTAGATAAAACAACTAAAACCTTATCTTTATCTTTTAATTTAAATGTTAAAGCTATTGTTATTTTAGGGCCATCTGGATCAAGATCATCGCCCTTTCCATATTTTCTAGCAATTTCATCAAAGTTATCCGGATAAAATATAATAACATCCTGTTTATAATTATCAACAGCAATAAATCTTTTCATTAGTTCTTTATTTTTTAATCCAGGACTATTTTTAAAATTAGCTATTATTTCATTAATCTTAATATCATCTCCATATTTAAAAGGTAATCCGTCTTTTTCATTAACAGCTCTAACTGTCTCTCCACTAGGATCAGTTATTATTAGGGGATTATTATTGACATATTGATAACCACCATCCTCTGTTTTAAACATAGGATCATTAGAAACAAAACTTCCGGTGTTTGGATTATAATAACGTGCATTAAAGTAATTTAATCCATTATCTGCATCATAATTTTTTCCTGTAAACTTAAACTTACTATTTATTGTAGCATAATTATTTAATTCTTTTCCAAAAGGCAAATAATTTGTTCCAAATATTTTATTTCCATTTTCATCTGTATATATCAAAGAAGAACCAATATTGTCTCCATGTATATAGTTTATCTTTCCATTGTAACTTTCAGCCAATAATTTACCTTTACCATAAATAAATGATTTAGTATTATATTGCTCTTCTTCAGGCATTATTAATTCTACTGGGTTGATATCTGTATAACATTCTCCAAAATAATAAAATCCATCACAATCTAAACTTAAAACTATTAATCCAGTTAATTCTTGACCATTGCTTAATGTAAAGTTAAATTCATATGTTCCGCCATCACTCAAATTAATATCATTAATCTCAACAAATCCATTTTCAGTTAAATTTCCTCCATTAATAATACCATTATCAATAGTAAAATTATAATTAATATCAGTTATATTCAAATTACTATAACTATAATCAACTCTAAAATTTATCATTCCTGTTTCATTGAAATTAGCATCATCTATAACATAATCTATAAAACTAAATTCAGGGATTAATTCTTCTTCTGTAATTGTTTCTTCTTCAGGTATTATTTCTTCTACAGGAAAAGTTTCATTTATTATTTCCTGCTCTGTAACATTTTCATCTTGAAAAGGATCATCAACAGTCAGTTTTTCTTTAGCTAAACTTAAACTAGTTAAAACTATTAAAATAAATACGCTTATGATTATTTTTTCCCACTTCATTACTTTACCTTCCAGAAGTCACCGAGGCTTTTGATCACCCCAGATTATACTTACAAATAGAATATTTAAACCTTTTTATTATTAATAATAACCTTTTTAAACCGCTTAAATCTTGTTTATGTTATGATAAGAAGCTTAATATGCACATTTGTAGGACATGTTGATCATGGCAAGACCACGATACAGGATTACATTAGGGGTACATCTATTGCTAAAAAAGAGCCTGGATTAATCACTCAGCATATCTCAGGAACTAAGGTAGATTTTTCAATAATAAAAGAAATTTGTGGAGATTTATTAAAAGGAAAAGACATCAAACTTCCAGGATTCCTATTTCTAGACACCCCAGGACACGCTTCTTTTAATAATCTAAGAAAAAGAGGAAGTAACTTGGCTGATATTGCTGTTTTAGTTATTGATATTAATGAAAGTATTAAACCCCAAACATTGGAAGCTCTAGAAATTTTAAAACAATTCAAAACCCCTTTTGTAATTGCAGCTAATAAAATAGATTTAATTCAAGGATATCGTTCTTCTAAAGATTTTCTAATAAAAAACCTTGATTCTCAATCAGATTCATTTAATGAAGAACTTGACACTAAAATTTACACTATAGTTGGAAAACTATCTGAACTAGGAATTATTTCAGAAAGATTTGATAGAATTGATGATTACACAAAACAAGCAGCAATTATTCCATTAAGCGCTAAATCGGGAAATGGAGTTCCGGAATTATTAATGGTATTAGCTGGACTTGGACAAAAATTCTTGGAAAAAGAACTTCAGATTAATCCTGAATCTCCTGGAAAGGGAACTATATTAGAAGTTAAAGAAGAAAAAGGTATTGGAACAATTCTTGAAACTGTTTTATATGATGGAAATATAAAAGAAAATGATATCATTATTATTGGAAGTTTAACAGATCCGATAGTTACAAGAGTAAAAGCCATTTTCTCCAAACAACTTAGTAAAACAATGAAAGTAGAAAGAACTCAGGCAGTTGATTTAGTTAATATTTCATGTCCTGATCTAAAAGAAGTTTATGCTGGGATGCCATTAAGAGTTGCAAATAATAATATAGAAAAGATAAGCAAAGAAGTAAGAGAAGAAGTTTCAGCTGTATTAATAGAAACAACTAAAGATGGAATTATAGTTAAAGCAGATTCTCTTGGTTCATTAGAAGCTTTAATCTCTTTATTAAAAGAAAACGAAATCAAAATAAAACATGCTTCTATTGGTAATATCAATAAGAAAGATATTCAAGAAGCTCTTTCATCTAATGATGAGAGTGATAGGATAATTCTTGCATTTAATGTTAAACAAATTGATAAAAATAAAGACGTTAAGGTAATTAATCATGATGTTATTTATAAGATAATAGAAGAATATGATAAATATATCTATCAAAAAAGGAAAGATATTGCAAAAAAAGAACTAGAAAAAGCTAAAATGCCAGCTAAAATATATTTAATGCCTGGCTATATTTTTAGACAAAATAATCCCGCTGTTGTCGGTGTTGAAGTTCTAGCTGGAAAAATTAAAGTTGATATGTCCTTGATGAAAGATGGGAAACAAATTACTCAAGTTCAATCTATACAAGAAAATGGAAAGGCAATAAATGAAGCTGAAAGAGGTAAGGAAGTTGCAGTTGCTTTCAAAAATGTAACTGTTGGAAGGCAAATTAACTCAGGTGATATTCTTTATTCTTATATTACTGAAAATGATTTTAGAAGGTTAAAAAAATTAAAACAGTTTTTGAAAGATGATGAATCTCAAGCATTAAAGGAGATAGCTGAAATATATAGAAAGCAAAATCCTGTTTGGGGAGTTTAATAACAACATTTAATAATTTTTCTATTAATATTAAATAAAATGGAAGATAGCCTTTCTTTAGATGAAGTAATTGAAATTAGTAAAAAAGTAGATAATTGGGTACAATCCAAAAATAGTTCTGAAAATGGGTTTGAAGTTTTAATTTTTAAAGGTTCATTAAATGATTTATCTTTAGAAATTACACTAGAAAAACAGTATGGTAAACAAGTTCCTGGAGTTAATTATAATTACATTTTATCAATTAACTCTTTTGGAATGATGCTAGGAAATTATCATAGTATTGCTCTTAAAGAAAGAGAATTAGAATTAAAAAAATTATATCACTCAATAGAATATAAAACATTACAAAAAGCTCTAAGAAACGCCCGTAATATCCTAAGTTCTGATAAAGCAGAATAAGTAACAGTTATAATAAAAAGCTTTAAAAACCCTTGATTTTCTCTAATTCTTATGCCAGAATTCAAAGTAGTAATCAATGATGTAAAATCCGGTAAATCTTATCAGAAAGTTATATCTGGAAATGATGCTGATGCATTTAAACGTGGAAAGATTAAGTCCATGATAAATGGAAATGAGCTTGGATTCAAAGGATATGAATTTCAAATAACAGGTGGATCTGATTCTGCTGGATTCCCAATGAGATTTGATGTAGAAGGTATGGGAAGAAAAAAACCATTAATAACTCATGGTCCTGGAGCTAAACATATTAAACATGGAATGAAAAAAAGAAAAACAGTTGTAGGAAATACTTTATCTCACACTATCGCTCAAATAAACATGAAAGTTACAAAATATGGTGATAAATCATTGCCTGACATTCTTGGAATTACCCCAAAAGAAGAAACTAAAAAAGAAGAAGTAAAACAAGTTACCGACGAAGCCTAAATTTTGATTTAAAAGCTTTACGCATCTTAATTCTTTATAATATCTTCATAATCTACTTATATGCTCCTTCTATACTAATTATATGAAAACACAACGGGGGTGTTCAAAATGGTATGGAAAATTGATTCAGAAGGATATGTTTACGAGGATTACGAAGAATAGTGCCCAGAATTCTTTACTGCCTAAAAGCTAAGGGAGGTTTACCTCTTTTCCTCCCTTTCTTTTAACATTAATAATATGCAAATTTTATAATAAAAAATTCTATTACTAAAGTAAAGCAACCAAATCATGTGTTGAAGACAATTTATTAAGTGGAAAAATTACACATTGTGCATCTCCTCCGAATCTAAGTTGTTCACTCTCTCTTAAAAATATATATTTGCCAACAAACACGTTTCCAACTTTTTTAAATTCATAATGTATAAAATCACCTTCTTTATTATCATATATCTTACGAAATGACAATTCAATATTAGGAATTATTTCCCCTTTTATCGTAGACATACCATTACGATCAACAAGTCTCCCACTAGTTATATCTCCTCCTAAATGGGTATCTTGAAAAAAATATCCTCCAAAAGGAGCAGGCAGCAGATCTTGTTGAGTAAAATAACCAGTTATACTCCAAACTCTTTCATTAAGTCTTTCTAATTCCTGAAAGAAAACATTAGGTTTATCCATATTATAAAGAATTATATCAAACTATAAAAAGATTGTTGTATTAAAATGATAATAATATATAGGTATTAATTAATAGAAACTCTTATATATCAATTTTTTATCTCAATTTTAGTTCGGAGGTAAGATATTTTGAAGACAAAAGTTACAAAAGAAAAGAAAAAAGCTTTACAACCAGAATTAAATATTGGATTAATCGGTCATGTTGATCACGGAAAAACTTCTTTAACAAAAGCTCTTTCTGGTAGATGGACAGACACTCATTCTGAAGAAATTAAACGTGGAATTACAATAAGATTAGGTTATGCTGATGTTAATGTTTATAAGTGTAATAAATGTAAATCATATTCTACAACTGAAAAATGTCCTAATGATAATGAAAAGGGAAAATTAGAAAGGAAAATTTCTCTAGTAGATGCTCCTGGTCATGAAACTTTGATGGCAACAATGTTATGCGGATCTGCGATAATGGATGCAGCAATATTAGTTATAGCAGCAAATGAAGTTTGTCCTCAACCTCAAACAAAAGAACATTTAACAGCTTTAGATATTACAGGAATAAAAAATATTATCATTGTTCAAAATAAAATTGATCTAGTCTCAAAAGAAGATGCAAAGAAAAACTATGATCAAATTAAAGCTTTTATTAAAGATACTATAGCTGAAAATGCTCCCATAATTCCAATTAGTGCCCAGCATAATATCAATATTGATATTTTACTAAAAGAAATAGAAGAAAAATTCAAAACACCTTCTAGAGATTTGAAAAAAGATCCTATATTTTTTGTTGCACGTTCATTTGATATTAATAAGCCTGGAACTGAAATTAAAAATTTACATGGTGGAGTTTTAGGCGGAGCTTTAAAACAAGGAATATTAAAGATTAGTGATAAAATTGAAATTTCACCTGGACTAAAAGTTGAAAGAGAAGGAAAAGTTATATGGAAATCAGTTAAAACTGAAATTGTTGGATTAAAAACAGGAAATGAAGATGTAGAAGAAGTTACTCCCGGTGGAAGTGTAGGAATATTAACAAGCCTAGATCCTTCTATTGTTAAATCAGACAATTTAGTTGGTAATGTTGTTAGCTATGAAGGCAAAGCTCCAGATGTTTATTATGAATTTAATCTTAAACCAACTTTACTTGAAAGAATAGTTGGAGCTAAAGATGAACTTGTTGTTTCTCCTATAAAGAAAAGTGAAGTATTAATGTTAAATGTTAATTCTTCAGCTACAGTTGGAACTGTAATTGAACTTAAGAAGAATTTAATTCATGTTAAGCTTAGAATTCCTGTTTGTTGTAATAAAGATGATAGAATAACAATCTCTAGAGTTTTAAATAATAGATGGAGATTAATTGGATGGAGTAATATTGTTTAGGTAAAGTTATTATAAGTCTCTAAGCATTTGGACTCTCTTTTCTAAGTTATCTTTTGAATCTTTAAATTTATTGCATAATTCTAATAGTTCTATAATAGATTCATCAGGAGTATCAAAAGCTCTATCAAAAGTGGCAATTTGTTGTTCTTCAACTAATTTTGGGTTAGAAAGGACATTCTCAAAAAGGGATATAAGTTCAGGTGATTCATAATATGAATCAACATGCCATCTTCCACTTTTAACTGTAAATGCCAAAATGCCTTTTTTATCAAAATACCAAAAATACCTTTCTCCATTTGGTGTATTCCCCTGTGGCATCCCTGTATATTGAAATATCTTCATTTGTTACAATAAAGGGCATAAATTATTTAAACTTATCTAATAATTCTAGCAACATTAATTACTTTATCATTCTCTTTTAATCTCATTATCCTTACACCTTGAGTATTTCTTCCTATATCTCTCATATCACTAGCTCCCAATCTAATTAAAACTCCATTCTTAGTTATACACATTAACTCATGATCATCCTTTACTGTTTTAATACTAACAATTTTACCATTTCTCACACTCGCTTTCATATTAATAACACCTTTTCCGCCTCTATTAATCAATCTATATTCTGATATAGGAGTTCTTTTTCCAAATCCATTTTCAGTTACAGTTAATAAACTATCATCTTCATTTGTAGCCAATTCCATTCCAACAACTTCATCATTTTTCAATCTAATACCTCTAACTCCAGTAGCTCCTCTTCCCATTGATCTAACTTGTTTCTCATCAAACTTAACAGCAAGGCCATTTCTTGTTCCAATAATATATTTCTGCTCGCCATTAGTTAATTTCACAGTTACCAATCTATCTCCTTCTCTTAGATTAATAGCAATAATTCCTGATTTTCTTGGGTTACTATAATCCATAACGCTTGATTTCTTCAACACTCCTTTCTTTGTTATCATAATTAAATATTCATTTTCCTTAAACTTCTTTAATGGAACAGTAGCTGTTACATTTTCATCTTTCTTTAAATTTAGTAAATTAACTAGATTAGTTCCTTTGGCATATCTTCCAGCTTCAGGCAATTTATATGTTTTAAGCCAGTAAACTTTCCCTTTGTCTGTAAAGAATAAAGTATAAGCATGACTATGACTTACAAATAGATGTTCAACAAAGTCTTCATCTTTAGTTTCCATTGCCATTATTCCCTTTCCGCCTCTCTTTTGCTGTTGATATGTATCTACTGTAATCCTTTTAATATATCCAGCATGGCTTATTGTAACAACAACTTCCTCTTCTTTTATCAATGATTCATCATCAATATCTTCCTCTAAATCTAAAATTTGAGTTCTTCTCTCGTCTCCATATCTTTGTTTAATCTCAAGTAATTCTTTTTTAATAATATCATAAACTTTAATTTCACTTTCTAATATTCCTTTTAATTCAATTATTAATTTAAATAACTCTTTTAATTCATTCTCAATCTTATTAACTTCCAAGCTTGTTAATCTTTGCAATCTCATTTCTAATATAGCTTGCGCCTGTTCCACACTTAATTTATAATTAGCAATTAACAAATCTCTAGCAATTTCAGGATTATCAGCTCCTTTTATCATTTTAACAACAGGATCAATATTTATTATCGCTATTTTCAATCCTTTAAGCAAATGTTCTCTCTTTTCAGCTTCGCTTAAATCAAATTCAGTTCTTCTAATTACAACTCTTTTTCTATGCTTGACATAATGATCAATTAATTCTTTTAAATTCAAAACTTTAGGCTGTCCATTTACTAAAGCAACATTAATTACTCCAAATGTTTCTTGTAATTGTGAATGTTTATATAATTGATTTAATATTAATTCAGGATTAGAATTTGCTCTTGTTTCAATAACAATCTGCATTCCTTTTCTATCACTTTCATCTCTTATATCTGTAATTCCATCTATTTTTTTATCTCTAACTAAATTTGCAATATCTTCTATTAAAACTGATTTATTAACTTGATAAGGAATTTCAGTAATTAATATTTTCTTTCCGCTTATTTCACTTTTTGCTCTTATCTTTATCTTTCCTCTTCCTGTTTTAAATGCATTTATTATTCCACTTCTTCCAAGAATATATCCTGCTGTTGGAAAATCAGGACCTTTGATTAATTCCATTAACTCTTCAATTGAAACTTCATTATTATCAATAAAAGCAATTATTGCATCTACAACTTCAGTTAAATTATGTGGCGGCATATTAGTTGCCATTCCAACTGCAATGCCTGAACTTCCATTTATCAATAAATTAGGAATCTTGCTTGGTAATACTGAAGGTTCTTTCAAACTTCCATCATAATTGGGAACAAAATTAACCGTATTTTTCTTAATATCAATCAACATTTCTTCAGCTAGTTTTGATAATTTAGCCTCGGTGTAGCGCTGGGCAGCTGCAGTATCTCCGTCTACGCTCCCAAAATTTCCTTGTCCAACTATTAATGGATATCTTAAACTAAAATCTTGAGCCATTCTAACTAATGCATCATAAACAGCAAGATCTCCATGTGGATGGAATCTGCCCATAACATTTCCAACAATTCTGGCACATTTCTTAGTTGGCTTATTGCTCAATAAACCCATATTATACATTGTAAATAATATTCTTCTATGAACTGGCTTTAATCCATCATGAACATCAGGCAAAGCTCTTCCTACAATAACAGACATAGCATAATCTATGTAAGCTTCTTTCATTTCTTGTTCAATTAATCTTTGCTGTATTTGTTCTGCCATTTTATAATCTCAAAGCTAGAGGGTATCCATTTTTTTCATATCCTATAACTTCATACTTGCGTGTTTTACCTTCTCTTTCAATCCAAAAAATATTTCCAATTTCATATTTTGTTTCGGAATTTCTAATTATCATCATCTTTCCATCTTCTATTTGGATAAATTCTAAACTTTTTTTATCATCTTTTAGTTCAGTCATCTTAATTTTCTCGCATAATAAAGTTGTTCAGATGCATTTGTTTCTGGAATAGAGTAAATTTTAAAAAGTTCCCATTCTCTTTCAACTCTTATGAATAAAATATCATTAATTTCATATTTCTGTTTCTCAGAAAAAAAACCTAGATCATTTCCGTTTTCAAAGATTATTCTTTCATCTAAACTTTTATCTTCACTCATTGTAATGTTTCTCCTTTCTCTCTCAGCATAACTAATCTCAACCTTGTTCCAGGTCTTTCTGAAACTTTTCCAGCACCCCTTTCAAAAATAGGATAACTTTCCCTTTCTGCAATCACATAATCCTCAACAGTTTCTTTTCTTCTCAAGCATAAAGATATTAAACTTCCAGGAATAATTTCTGTATCAACTTCACCATCTGTTCTAACTATATCAACAATCTCCCTACTCGTATTCGGAAGTAAATCATTAAGGTATTTTAATTCTCCAATATTATCTTCAACGTTTTCTTCATAAATATAATTTTCTACTCTATATCTTATCATTTTAAAAAGTCTTTAATAAATCCTCCACTGAGTCAATAATATAATAGGGCGCTCCAGTTTCTTCATTTGGCATTTCATGAGAATATTTTCCATTATGAATCCATGCAGTTTCACATCCAATTTGATTGCCAATTTGAATACCTCTAATACTTCTATCATCTACAACTAATGTTTTACTTGGTGTTGTTCTAAGAGTTTTAATACAGTCTAAAAATTGTTCTCTTGTTTTTTCAGTGTCAACTAAAATGTAATCAACATAACTTCTTATCTCATCTATTTGTTTTTTTCTTTCTTCTATATCTTCTGGCAGAGCTTTTGATATGACTGCCAATCTATTTCCTCTTTCTTTTAATTTCATTAAAACATTTTTTGAATAAGGAAATAATCCTTTTCCGTCAAATTGATATAATGTTCCAATCCAATCAAATATTATTGCTTCTATCATTTTAAACATCCAGGTTCTTTACCTTAGAAGCATTTTCAAATATGAAATCTCTTCTAGGTTCAACTTCATCTCCCATTAGTATTGTAAACATTTGATCAGCTAATACCGCATCTTCTATGAAAATTTTCTTTAGCATTCTATTTTCAGGATTCATCGTAGTTTCCCATAATTGATCAGGATTCATTTCTCCCAATCCCTTATATCTTTGAACTTCATAATCTCCTTTCTCTAATAATTTATTTAATTCCTCTTCATTATACAAGTAAAATTCTTCTTTTCCTTTCTTTACTTTATACAATGGTGGTATTGCCATATATAAATATCCAGCATCAATTAATTGTTTCATATATCTATAGAAAAATGTTAATATCAAACATGAAATATGGCTTCCATCAACATCAGCATCTGTCATTATAATAATTTTATGATATCTCGTTTTTGTAATATTAAACTCTTCACTAATTCCACTTCCTATAGCCTGAATCATCGTAGCAATTTCATTATTTGCAAATATTTTGTCTATTCTTGCTTTTTCAACATTTAATATTTTTCCTCTTAATGGTAATATTGCTTGGAATTCTCTTGACCTTGCTTGTTTCGCACTATTATGAACAAAAACACCGCTGGCCAATGCAAAATTATGTGTATTTGGAACTTCAATGTCATATACATCAATCTTTTCATTCAAAAATTCTATATTTTTTATTTTATGATTATAATTAACAACACTTTCTTTAGCTAATTCTACATCTCCATTAAAGAATCTATTAACAAATGTGTTAAATAACAATAAATTCTTATTTTTAGTCTCTTTTCTTAATTTATCATATTCAGCTACGTTAATATCTTTGGTTTTTTCGTATATTAGCTTTAAATTCTTTATTGTATGTTCATAATAAGTTTGGTTATATGCTTCTTTTCTTTTAATTCTAAATTCTTTTGTCCATTGTTCTTTAGTTTTATTCCTTCTCCATTCTTTAAGAGATTCATTTTGCCATTGTTTTTTTGCAATTTCAGATAAATATTTTTTAGCTTCATTATTTTCATCAAAGAATTTTTTAGTTCTAATTGAAGCATCCAATTTATTATTGATATTTGACCAAAATTTCTTTTGTTCTTTATCTAATCTTTTATTATTTTCTTTTCTATAATCTTCATTAGTTTTATAGAATTCTATAAACTTCTTGTTCATATAATTTTTATATTCCTTATTTTCCCATTGTTTCTTAGCTCTTTTACTAAGCATGTTTTTAATTTCTGGAGTTTTTGCCCATTCACTCATTTTCTTTTTATATTCCTCAGTTTGATGGGCTTTTATTGATTTTTCTTTAGAAGCGGGACTATGTAAAGTTTTATCAAGTTGTTCATAATGTAATTTTAGATGATTTAACTTAGACAATCTTATTATGTTATTTGGATTATTATTTAATTTATTGAAATCTACATGATGTCTTATATCTCCAGAAGTCATAGAATAAATGTTATTATCTAGATTATACTTATCGGACAACATGTGGGTAAATATCCAATTCTTTTTTTGATCCCATACCATTTCATAACCATCAATCGTGATTCTACCGCCCATTTTAGAAATTCTTTTGTTTAAAGGCATTAAAGAATCATTTTTTGATAACTTTTCAGCTACCTTATAGCTTCCATCTCTCAACATAAATTTATGATCTGGTGTACAAATAATTTCTTCGTCCTTATCTAAAATTATCTTAACAACTTCAGTATTATTTTTTGTAATTCTCGGATTTTTTATCTCTTCAATTCCAATACTTCCATCTTTTTTTATAGTATAACAAAAATTTCTTTTTCCTTCATTATCTTCTTTAATTAATTCTTTGAAAGATAAATTTCTTCCATCAGTTAATGCTACTTTTGTATCACCAGAAAAACAACCCCCTGCACTATCTCCTTCCACCAAATAAATTTCACATTTACTAGGATCTCTTTCTTGACAATCAGCTAACTTTCCAGGTAAACTTCCTGATTCTAACGCTGATTTTCTTCTTGTTAATTCTCTTGCTTTTCTTGCAGCCTCTCTTGCTTTAGCTGCATTCAAAGATTTTTCAACAACTTGCATTCCAACAGCTGGATTTTCTTCAAAATAATTTGATAATTCCTCATAAACTAAACTATCAACAATTCCTTTAACACTAGAATTTCCTAATTTTGTTTTAGTTTGTCCTTCAAATTGAGGTTCAGGAATTCTAATTGAGATAATTGCAGTCAATCCTTCTCTTACATCTTCTCCTTGCAAACCTTCTCCATTTTTTCCATTTAACTTTCTCTTAACAATATAATCATTAATCGCTCTTGTCAATGCTGTTTTAAATCCAGCCAAGTGAGTTCCACCTTCATGAGTATTAATATTATTAACAAAAGAGAAAATAGTTTCTTGATAACTATCATTATATTGCAAGCAAATTTCAACTTGAGTACTATCTTTCTCTTTCTCAATATAAACTGGAGTTTTATTTAAAACATTTTTATTTTTATTTAAAAATTCAACAAAACTTGATATTCCGCCTTCATAAAAGAATTCCTCGTCTTTTCCATCTCTATCATCAAATATTTTTATTCTTACTTTCTTATTTAAAAAAGATAATTCTCTTAATCTATTTGCTAAAATATCATATTGAAATTCAGTTACTTCAAATATTGTATCATCAGGTAAAAATGTAACACTTGTTCCTGTTTCACTTGTCTCTCCTATGGTTTCAAGTTCACTTGCTTTCTTTCCCCTTTCATATCTTTGCTTGTAGATTTTACCGTCTCTTTTAACAATAACTTCAAGCCATTTGCTTAATGCATTTGCTACTGAAATTCCAACCCCATGTAATCCCCCTGAAACTTTGTAACTTTTCTTATCAAACTTTCCACCAGCATGCAACATTGTCATTACAACTTCTAAAGCTGGCTTCTTCATTTCAGGATGAATATCAACTGGAATACCTCTTCCATTATCGCTTACAGTAACACTATTATCAGCATTAATCTTAACCATGATATTATCACAAAAACCAGCTAAAACCTCATCTATTGCGTTATCTACAGCCTCATATACGAGATGATGTAAACCTCTAACATTTGTATCTCCCACATACATTCCAGGGCGTCGTTTAACTGCTTCTAAGCCTTCTAGAACAGTTATACTTTCTGCTGTGTATGTTTTGTCTTGTTTCTGTGCCATTTTTTCTGTAAAATATATAATAAAGAAACAGTGTTTATTTAAAAAGCTTTTCACGCTATAAATGCATTTTAAGCTATATACAAGCCGTATAAATACATTTTAGAAAAAAATAATAGAAAGATTTATAAAGAAAAAAGTGAAAATTTAATATTCATGATTTTCTCTATCATAACCCATATTTCTTAGCTCTGCTCTTGCCCTTTTATAGTGTCCAGGTCCTTCAATTAAATCTGTCTCTCTTGGATAATTTCTCTGATCTGCTGGACCAGAAGACACCGGTATGGCAATATCCTCCTTAAAAATATCCTCAAGTTCTTTAGTTCTAATAATTGCTGGTCTTTGTTGTTTTTGTTTAGTCAAAATTTTCACTCCCCTTTAAAGTTTTTTATTAATAAAAATTTATCCTCTATATATACCTTTTCATTAATAGTAAGTTTTAAAAGGTTGCCATCCATTAAATGCAATATGAAAAAAACTCTGATTCTAGCTGCAAAAGAAGCAGGAAGTATATTGAAAGATATGTTTAAAACGTCTCAGAAAATTAGATTCAAAACACCTGGAAAAATTGGTAGCATAGTAACAGAAGCTGATATAGCATCAAATAAAAAGATTCTCTCTATAATAAAAGCCAATTTTCCTCTTCATAATGTAATTAGTGAAGAAAGTAAACCTCAAAATAAAGGCTCTTCTTATACCTGGATTATTGATCCTATGGATGGAACGCAAAACTTTGTTCTTGGAATGCCTGAATTCGGTGTTTCAATTGCATTAGCAAAGGGAAAAGAAATTTTAATGGGAGTTGTCTACCTTCCTGTTTTAGATGAATTCTATTTTGCTGAAAAAAATAAAGGCTCTTTTTTAAACGGAAAAAAAATAAATATAAGTAATGTAAAAAAACTTGATAAATCGACAGTATCGATAAATTTTACTTCAAAACAAAATAAATATACTTTTAATCCAAGAATAATGTTTGATGCAATGCGTTTTTTTAAAACATCTTCTATCGTATTCTCTCTAGTTTTAGTAGCATCCGCAAGATTTGACGGTTATATCGGTATAGGAATGTCTCCTTGGGATGTTGCAGCTAGTTATATAATAGTAAAAGAAGCAAAAGGAAAGTTTACTAATTTTGATGGAAACAATTTTGATTATAATGATGGAAATATTATAGCATCAAATAATTATATACATAAAGAGCTATTAACTTATTTAATAAAAAAATGAGAATTATCCTAGACACAAACTTTTTGATACATTCTATAAATTATAAGATTGATATTTTTGCTGAAATTGACAGGATAACAAATAATTATTCTTTATTTATTGTTGACAAAACGATAGATGAGCTAAAAAAGCTTAATTCCCAACCATCAAAGTTAGCCTTAAAGTTATTGGAATTTAAAAAGATTAAGATAATAAAAACAGAAGAAAAATATGCAGATGATGCTATTGTAAACATTTCAGATGATAAAACAATAGTTGCAACTCAAGATAAGGAATTAAAACAAAGATTAAAAAAGAGAAATATTAAATTAATGGTAATAAGGCAGAAAAAATATTATATTATCTTAGCTTAAGCTTTAACAACAACTTCTAATCTCTCTTTTCTTTTTTCTATCTCTCTTTTAGCAAATTTTGTATCAACAAACATTTCATAAAGCAATGCTATATCATCATAAACAACATATGTAATTAATGGTATTGCCATAGTTAAAATTGCTATATCAATAAAACCCATTCCTCTCTCAATAGTTTTGTTCATATAATCCCCAATTACTCCGGCTGAAAAATTTGCTAGTACTGGGGCTGATATGAAATGTGATTTATATATTGATCTTAGGCTTAATTTTTCGTCTATGTTTCCCATACTAAATCTATCTAAAATAAATCCTCTTTCACATCCCAATATTATTTCTTCTTTCATCTTAAACATAATTCTCCAATGTAGAATATGCACCTACAGGATTTGGGAGTGGCTCATGTTTAGGAACTAATCTTCCAAGTTTCTCTTTCATCCATTCCTTAACACTTTTTCTTTCTGATTTTTTAGGAGGTTCTCCGATATCAGATTTTGCAACATAATCCGCGGTTATCCAACTACATACCCCAACACCATATAGTAATTCTTTTAGTGAAGTATTGTAAAAATGTCTTTCACCAGAAACAAGCCCAGCAATTGCAAAACCCCCTGCAGCCAGAAGATCAATAGTTCCAAGTGTGTATAGACCAACATTAAGGTATTTAATCGTCTTGCTCGGAAGACCAATCGCTTCAGAAGAGATAGTTTCATTGATAGTACTACGGGGCCTTAGTTCTTCAAATTTTGCTTTTAATCCGTTAGTTATTACCAAAATAGATTCAATATATAATTTGTAATGTATAAATCTATTAAAAAAGGCTATAGAACTTCCAATATATAAATATCTCTCCAAATCTTTTTTACTTCTATAAGTTTTATCTTGCCATAACTTAGCTATTCCTTTACTAAATTCAAATAATCTGTTATCTGCCCTATCAATAAAACTTCCATCATTTGGATTAAATTTATCATCTAGTGTAATTTTAATCAACCTCATATTCTAAGCTTGCTTTTACAGGAACCGGTACGGGTTGTGGACTTGGAATTAATTTTTCAACTAATTTACTGTAAGCAACCTTCCAAAAAGATTCTTTCTCTAATGATTTCGGATCAGTTCCCTTAATATAATGTGAAGAAGCAAAAGATAACAATCCCATACCATATCCTAAACATCCTAAACTATTACCATTCATAGGTTCTCCATTTATCAAAAATTTACCAAAATCTATGGCTGTTTTTCCAATTAATCCTGCTCCAGCTAAAAATAAATATGGTCTTGTTATAGAACTAAAAGTTTTATGAAACTCTAATTCAGGGTCAACTGCTTTTGCATAATAATTATATCTGCTAGTAGAACTAAACAGAATAGAGTTATGCATCCAATCTCTCATATATAATCCAAATCTTACTGGATATTCGAAATTTCTAATTTGTTCAGAATTCGGTAAACTCCTAGTAAAAAATGCACATAAAAACAGATAATTTACATCTAATAATACTCCTGCCAAATATTTCTTTTTCCTATTATCTAAATCAAATTTCTTGCTTAATTTAGTATATTGTCTTACTAATTGCTCATCAACCCATTTTATTGGTTGTGGTTTTAATGTTTCTTCAAGTGTCATTTTTAAGCCTATAATTTAACCTAAAATGTTGATTTATAAACCTTTTGTTTTATAACCATCATAAAGTAATTACTAATAACAACAACAATTAAAAACTTACAATATAATTAATCTGTATGAGAAAAAAGGGGTTGAATGACGGTTTTAATCTTAAAGATATTATCCTAGGTGGTCAAGATGGTTTAGTTAATGTTCTTGGTGTTATTTTAGGAGTAGCTGCTGCAACCTCAGATTCAAGAATTGTTATCATAGCTGGATTAAGTGCAACATTCGCTGAATCAATCTCAATGGGTGCTGTTGCTTATACCTCAAGCAAAGCAGCTCAAGATTATTACAAAAGTTTAAAAAAATCATCTGAAGAATATAAAAATCCATTAAAAGATGCATTAATTGTTGGCTTTGCAGCTATTATTGGGTCAATAATCCCATTACTTCCATTTTTCTTTTTAAAAATTAATCAAGGAATAATAACATCTTTTATTCTTTCAATTGTTGCTCTATTCTTTGTTGGAGCATATCAAGGAATAATAACAAATAAATCTTGGAAGAAAAAAGGATTTGAACTTGCATTAATCGGAATATTGGCAGCTGTTGTTTCTTATCTGATTGGAGATTTGATTGGTAAATTAATTATATAAAATGGAGGATAAAATGAATTGTCCGAAATGTGGAAAAACTTTAGAAATAGATTCTATAAGAAAACATACAAATGGCAGAGAGAGAATTTATTGGGAATGTGAAGATTGTAATCTAAGCATTATGGATAGGGGTAAAAATATTTTAAAATAGCAAACTTTAAAAACCCTTTATTTACTCATTTTTATTGAAAATGTTCTATGAATTAGAAATTAAAACACATGTAAGAGTTCCTCCAGTTTCTTTTAACGAAGATGTTAAGGAATCTGTACTTAAAAGATTAAATGAACAGTTTGA